>JACCDT010775126.1_pt1 | contig 28560 bp, 33 predicted proteins | sample 7446291 | NCBI WGS metagenome assembly JACCDT01 (sample SAMN15323446, study PRJNA562643) | freshwater metagenome | isolation source: river surface water | place: USA:Blue River Watershed | collected 2017-08-17 | reverse complement strand
GGGCAAGTATTTTTGCCGATCATTTGGTTGAATGCGCACCAGCTAAATAGGCTTTCGAAAATACAAAATCCCGAGATGAAAATTAGTATTGGGCTCCATGTTGTAATCATCGCGATTATTAACAATGCTATACCCACGCCGGCGCGAATTAGGCGGCCCCGTTTATTTATATTTTTTACCATTTTGCCTTTTGCAGATTTCGCCAATTTGCGCGCAATAAACCGGTATATAAAACCAAATATAAATGCCAATACATACAACACCACAATCATCCCCCATCCAAATGGAGATTTAATAAAGCTTATTGGTGATTCTTCAAAAAAGTCTTTTTTTAATTCGGGAATTATCGAAAGGGCGTTGGTGCCCTCTTTGCCGTCAAATGCCTCGATCTCGCCTACTGCGAGCGAATATTTACTGTTGTTGTTCTGACTTTTGACAGTGATAGTATAAACGCCAGCTAGGACGCGGGCTTTGTATTCGCCACCATCTAAATAGCTACTTTGCCCAAATGGCTCGAAAAAGTTTTTCCATACGGCATTGGGGCCACCTAGGGTGGAAATTGGCACGCCTTCCTTCGCTACCTCGGCGGTGGTGCTTTTGTCGGCAGATTTTGTATCGGGCAATAAAATGCTGACGTATAAATTAAAATCAATTGGCGAATCGATGGTATATGTATGTGGCGCGCCTGTAAGTGTTGCATAATAGGCTTTTGATATTTCGGGGTCGATGACCTGTGTAGTGTCGCCATTTACAATACGTGGCTGATGCGCTAATGCGAGTGTAGGTAATATTAAAAGACTAAAAGCGATAAGTAGGAATTTATTCATGCAATTATTATAGCACTGTTTTATTTATAATAAGATGATTTATTAAAAATTAGAGCGATGATCACAAAGGAGAATATTAACAACATATACCAAGACGTGTACATGTGAAAAGATACTGGGTGCCAGACTTCAACTTGATGCGGGTAAACCCAGGCTCTTGCAAAAGTACCTATTTGCTCGGCTAAAAATACAAAACTTGCTAATAACGCATTTGAAATAAGAGGGTGTATTTGAAAAGTTTTTGTTGTTAAGGTTACGTAAAACTTTGTTTGCCAAAAAGCAACTACTGCAATAATAAATATTATATATCTGAAATCATAAGTAAAGTGATTTGTAAAAAAGTTTACATAAATTACCAAGCCTAGTAAAAACAAAATTAACCTGTTTGGTAATTTAACAAAATTAAAGTTATTGATCCTCCAAGACCTAGCAATATACGAGCCGACAGATGAATACATAAAACCTGTAAACAATGGTACCGATCCGATAGCAAAAAAGGCAGGCTCAGGGTAAGCCCACGATCCAACCATCGGCGAGGTTTTGAATATTTCCATACCCATGGCACAGATATGAAATATTATAATAGCAAGAACTTCTTTTGGCTTTTCAGCTTTTGTTATTATTAAAATAACTTGGACGACAACCGCAAAAATAAATAAGACGTCGTACCGGTATACACCTTGAAAATTTACGTATTTACTAACAACAAGAGCCAGCAAAACAAGTCCGCCAAACAAAGCACTGAGTGCTTGTTTTTTGATAAAAATGAATAGTGATGACAGGAAGTTCATATTGTACACCGCAGACTAATTGCTAGAACTTTCGGTAAAATCGGCATCGCGGATATTTGAGATTGGCTTTTTAGGTATGATAAATATACAAATAAAGTAAGCTAAGAGTACTGGTATGACCCCCGTGATAAGCATCAACACCACAAAAATAACACGGAGAAGGTTCGGATCAACTTTGAAGTATTCCCCCAGGCCTCCTATAATCCCAGCAACTATTTTATTGTCATTGCTTCTATATAAATGATTCATAAATACACCTTAGCATAAAATAACCCTATTTTATAGCACCTTCGGCGCGAAGCTTGCGGATTTTCTCATCCCTGCCCCTGTTATATTCGCCAACTATACCATCGCTACGAATTACGCGGTGGCAAGGGATTTTGGTATTGAAATTAGATTTCATAATCGAGCCAACGGCGCGGGAAGCCCGCGGGCTTCCCGCGCGTTCAGCAACCTCTTTGTAAGTCATAGTTTTTCCTTTTGGAATCTTACCAACAATTTCTAAAACCTTTTCTTTAAAAGTTTTCATTCTAACTCTTTAAATATTTACAAAAATTTATTTCGTTGAATGAATATCCCTCTTCGATTTGCTTACGGTCGATACTGAAATACTCAGGTTGAATATAGGCGCCAAAATCACCGTACGATGCAATCCCAACATTATCACTAACTCGTACATAAGAAACACGCGGTGGCAAAGATGGCGAATCCTGCTCTCGAACAATCTTGACCCTCCCCTCGCACATGTATGTGATTGTGATATTTGTCTTTGGTGGTGTTGGAACTTCTGGCTTTTTAATCTCTTTTTTTATTGTGTCTTTTGTCAGGATAAAACTTACATAATCCCACCAAATTTTCATTTCACCATTAGTATCTAATGAAAATCCTGCAAATGGATTATTTTGGGAACAATTTGTTTCATAGGTCTTAATACCAATACCGTAAAGGTGGTCAATACCTACTTCTGGTTTATCAATATTTAAAATATTACAGTATTCATCTTTATTAAAGTCAAAATCATTTCCGTCACCGTTTACGCCTGCAAAGTCAAAATGTAATACATTATTTTTAATTTCCAAAACCTTACCCATCCACGCTTCCTCATCCACAGTTCCTAAATCTCTCATAATCCACCCAAAATCTTTGACAGACCATACCCCGTCAAGAGATTCTTTAGAAAAAATTATAGCTGTCTTTGTTTTTGAAAAGGCTTCCATAAATGTTTTGTAATCGTCGTTATGAAATACAGCCAACTTTTCTTGATCTTGAATATAAGTTGAATTCTCCACCTGTTTTATAATTTTTGATTCCAATAAAGAACCATTGTTAAAATAGTGCACGACTTTATTTATAGGATTATCTGCCAAAGCATAATTCCCAGTATTGGCCACATATATCAAATTATCATTGTTGATATAGTAATCAATATTGGACTGTAGTATAGGGTGATTATCGTTTTCACCAAGAGTATCTAGAGAAATTTTATATATTTTTCCATCTTTAATATAACCAGTTACATCAAAATTTATACTTCCTGCAGGTTGATGTATAACTGACATATTACCAGGATCACTATTTCTAAGATCGCTTCTATTTAAGATCTTTACTGAATACTCATCAATTTGATCTAAAGTTTTTACAATTTCATCTATTTCTTGGATTTTTAATATTTTATCCTGATTTTCCATCACAGCTACATCTTCAACAGCCTCTCCTTTCTTCAAAAAATCCAAATTTATCAAACCTTTTGAATATGCAAAATATCCAGCGCCTGCGAGGATTACGATTATTAAGATTATGATTAGTGCTTTTTTCACTTTAGTATTATACCACCCTAGATTAAGTCCGTATAGCTACCACCATTTGTTACATTGGTAAATCCAGCATTTTGCATCATGCCTTGCGCCATCATCGAACGGTTGCCAGATTCGCAGTATAAAATTATTTCTGAATCTTTTGGGAGGCTCGGAAATTTACCTTCCATCATATCCATAATATCGTGGTGTAGTGCACCCTCTTTGTGACCACTGTCGTATTCACCTTTTGTTCGAACATCGATGTAGATCATTTTATTTTTTATGGAATGTTACCAAAAGCATTTCGCTATTACTGCCTATGCGCTGTGGTGGCCCCCAAGATCCAACACCGCTTGTTGTATAGAATTTGGTATTACCAATATCTGTAAAGCCATAAAAGTGCTTTCCGAAAAGTGATTTCTCTATATAGACTACTGGCCACATTTGGCCTTTGTGTGTATGCCCAAAGAATGCAAAAGACACATTTGCATCAGCCATAACTTGCGTGGAGATAGGTACATGTTTGATCAGAATGCTTGGTATATTTTTATCAAAAACTTTTTCATCTAATAATTGTTTTGTCTTCTCTTCATCAAGAGGATTCTTGGTACTTGCGACATAAGGCACACCAACAACTTGAACACCTTCTATATTAATATTTTTATTATCAGCAATGACAAAGCCACCCTCTTCGAGTGCTTTTATACTCTCAGGCAAGCCTGCATAGGTCTCGTGATTACCACTTGCAAGATACTTACCAAATTTTGGATTTACATTTTTATAAAAATCGGTGAATTGAAATAAATTCGTCTTTGGCCCATCGAAAAAGTCTCCTGACACGAAAAGAATATCCGGATTGATTGCATTGATCTCTTCGGCATCAGTACGAGCTTGGCGAGTAGTATGTATATTTCCATAGTGTGTGTCGGCGATAAATACTGCTCGAGCTCCTTCCCAAGCGTTTGGCAAATTATCTATATACAAATCAGCCTTAACAACATCTGTCTTGTGAGCATTGTACAAACCATATATCGAAGTAGCAAAAGCAAGTAAAATAAATATTTTCGGAAGAGTATTTTTTATAAAAGATACACGTGAAAAAACTTTTTGGAAGAATACACATAAAATCACCGCAATAAATAACCAAAAGATAGTCCCCATCCATACACATGCCAAATAATAAAAATTGGATGTAAAGGCATTGTCAAAACTACGCACTAAAAACATACTTAGACTGAAAGAAATAGATAGCATAAACAAAATACTGCCAAATGCATATTTATACTTAGCTAATCTCGTAAAATTGTATAGACCAAAACGGAAAAATGCGTAATGCACAAGCATAAACAATGCTTGCATGATTAAAATAAATACTACAAATAATTTCATACTTTGCATTATACTACAAAAAGCTAGCTAAACTAACCCCGCGTTGTTACCTGCCACATAACCAGTACTCCAGATTAATTGGAGCGAAAATCCGCCAGATGGTCTGTTGATATGTAGCAAGTCTCCGGTTATAAAAAGATTTTTGACCTTCAAGGACCTCATCGTACGCATATCTATCTCCTCGAGTGGGACACCACCATCGGCTATAACAGCACGATCGAATCCCATTAATCCGTCGATTGTAAGCGGGAGCGCCTTTAGTAAATGACCTATCATCTTGCGCTCATCACGGCTCACTGAGTGCACCTTCTTCGCTAAATCAATTTTGTCCTCAAGCAACATTAATATACCCTTGTGTGTACCCTCTGGAGTAAATTCTTTTACTATATTTTTTAAAATTTTGTTTTTATTATTATCAAAAATCGTAACCAACTTCTTGTCCATTGCTCCAAGGTCCGTATCTGGGTACGCATCTATCGTCGCAGTTACTTGCCCGTCGTATAAAAGATCCGATACTTTTGTAGCACTATTGAGTATAAGTGGCCCAGAAAGCCCAAAGTGCGTAAAAAGTATTTTACCTGTTTTAGAAAACGCCTTTTTGCCTTCAACAAAAAATGTAATCTTCATAAATGATAGTGACACACCTGCAAGTTCGTGACTCCATTTGTCATTTGTGGCTAGTGGCACAATCGATGGCGTAGGCTCTGCTATATTGTGGCCAAGCTCTTGTAGCCATTTGAATCCATCCCCGGTCGAGCCTGTCTCTGGATGAGATACTCCACCAGTGGCAAAAATGTATTCTTTCGCCGAGTAAGAATTCTTGCCACAACTTATACCAGTAATTAAATTATTTTCCATATGGATGCGAGTAACAGGAGATCCGGTCTTGATTGTCACTTTTCCATTAATTGCGTAATTCTCCATTACTTTTACTACGTCCTCGGCACGCTCTGTATTGGGAAATGCTCTTTGGCGCGCTTGTATCACAAGTGGCAAGCCACGGTCCTCGAAAAACTTGAAAGTGTCGGCAGGGCTAAATTGATCATAAATTGAGTATAGAAATTTCCCCTTCTTGCCATATGTTGCGACGAATTTGTGAATATCCTTCTCGCCATTGGTAATATTGCATCTTCCTCCGCCAGAAATCCGCAACTTCTCACCAAGTTTTTTATTCTTTTCTAAAAGTAGCACTCGCAATCCACGCTCGGCTAAACGCCCACAAGCCATAAGACCTGATGCGCCGCCGCCGACAACAATACAATCATATTTTTCCATTAAATTTTATAAACCTAGAATTTTTAATACAAATGGTGCAATAGGATCAGCCGTTGGACCATAAACAATTACTCCCCCAAGTAACCCTGTTAGGAAAATTGCAATTAAGGCCACTAAGGCAAGGAACATTCTGAAGAACTTCTTCTGTAAAATTCCTAAAGCCCAATCAATAATCTTGGCTAGAATACCAAATTTCTGATAAACATTAAAATATTTTGTTTTAATAAAATTGATTACAACCTCCACTGCAAAAATTCCAAAAAGAACCATACTAACTTGGGCAAAAAATGCATGCGTACTAACAAGCTTACTCTCACCTACTAAATGCTCAGCCTGCTCACCTGTCATCTGTGCAACCCAACCACCCACAAACCCAACCAAAACAAGAAAATTCTTTATTGGTTGCCAATTGACCTTTGGAAACCATTTAGACACAGGGAAAACTTCACACAAAGCCCATATTGTTAAAAATGCTACTGGGAAATGCACTATAATTGGATGTAAATTCATACTTGTATTATAACACTTTGATAAATAAAACAAAAACCACCCTGATAGATGGGTGGATCTTGTTTAAAAAATTAAATTTTTAGGAAAGGTGCTTTGAAACAAGCTTTGTCATTTCAAACATATTGACAACTGCTTTCCCTCCGAAAACTGCCTTGAGGTTTGCATCTGCAACGATGTTACGCTTTGCTTTTGGGTCTTGTAAATTATTCTTCTTGATATACACCCACAAAGCCTTTACTACTTCAGAGCGAGGCATTGGACCTTTTCCAACAACCTTTGCCAAATCTTCACTTATATTCATCGGCTTCATAAAAGCTGATGTCTTTTTTGCTACTGCCATAATATTTATAGATAGTTACTTGATAATAAAGATACCCTTGTATTATACTATAAATCCCCTCGTAAAGGTATAGTTATACACATTTACAATATTTGACAACAAAGTGATATATTGGAATTATGACTACCTTTTACAAATATCACGGTACGGGCAATGACTTCATTATGATTGATAATCGTGATAAATCTTTTGATTTAGATGTAGAGAATATAAAACTCCTCTGCCACCGCCGATTTGGTGTTGGTGCGGATGGAATGATCTTGATGGAATCTTCGGGAAAAGCAGATTGCTTTATGAATTATTACAATTCCGATGGAACATTGGCAGAAATGTGTGGAAACGGAGTCCGATGCATTGCGAAATTTTTCCTTGAACAAACAAATTCTAATGTGAAAGAATTATCAATAGATACTCGTGACGGGATAAAAAAAGTAATTTGTAATGAAGATAATACTTTCTCGGTAAATATGGGAGCACCCGTATTTACTCATTCGGATTTCCCCACTGAGCCACTTACTCTAGAAAATATTTCGCTTCAATTTGTCTCTATGGGCAATCCACACGCTGTAGGATTCGTAGAAAATGTATTGGAAATTAATATAGAAAATGTTGGGCCAAAAATAGAAAATGATTCACACTTCCCAAATAAAATAAATGTGGAATTTGTAGAGAAAGTTAGTGATAATTATTTCAAAGTCCGAGTATGGGAGCGTGGATGCAAAGAAACGCTGGCTTGTGGTACAGGCGCCTGCGCTGTATATGCCATACTAAAAAAAGAAAATCCTAATATAAATGAAACAACACTAGAATTCCCTGGCGGAAATCTATACCTATCAGAAAACCACGAAGGACAAATTGTCCTTCGTGGCCATGCTCTGTGTGTATTTAAAGGAGAGATCTAAATTAGAAGAGTAATCTTATTGTGGACTAATCATTTTGTCGAATAAATTTTGAACCAATCGGGATTTGATCAGGTTCCATTTTTACATACTCTCCCGCCTCTTCCAGAAGTTTTTGTATCCCCTCAGCTGTGGGATTACTATTAATGGTAATAATTTTATATTTTCCATCAACCATAGCATCTAAAAAATAAGGGCCATTTGCTCTTTTATTAGGATTATCAGGAGTCGAAAAATATAGTGTCATCCGTAAATTGCTATTTGAACGATCTGGTCTATCCTCGATATCCCAATCGCCTTCACCAATCACCTTTCCATTTTCTGTATATTCTATTTTCATTTTATTCGAAGAATCATATAAAACTAGTTTTGCTTCTGGATTTAAAGCACTAATATAAACCCCTGGAAAATAAGAAAGGTTATTATTATAAGTCTTCTCATTTTTATATTCTTGCATAATATTTTTACCAGAATCGAAAACTATACGTTCTTGCCAAGCCCCATCACATGGTGGCAAAAAGCACTGGAAAACATTCACCCTTCTTTTAGTTGGCAAAACAGGTAAAAACCATGCAATGATCGCTAAAGCCAAGATGATTAGAAGTACTATGAATGTTTTTTTCATATTATTTTATTGTATTCCCTGTTTTGATTACATGTTGCACTAGTGCGTGAGTGTAGCCCATTTCGTTGTCGTACCATGCCAATACCTTTACCAAGTTTCCTCCTACGACTCGTGTCATTGCAAGGTCTACAATAGATGCATGTGGGTCTCCAAGAATATCTGACGAAACAATTGGCTCATCAGTAACAGTAAACAAACCTTGCCAGCGAGAATCAAGAGCAGATTTCTTTAATGCCTCATTTACTTCTTCCACTGTAGTTGCACGCTTCGCGATAAATGTAACGTCAGCAATTGATCCAGCTGGTACCGGAACTCGTATAGAAATACCATCGAAAAGTCCTGAAAGCTTTGGGTATACTTTACCAACGGCAATTGCAGCGCCAGTAGAAGATGGGACCATATTTTGTGCAGCAGCACGACCTTCACGAAGGTCCTTCTTGCTTGGACCATCGACAAGAGCTTGAGTTCCAGTGTACGCGTGTGTAGTAGAAAGCATTGCCTTCTCGATACCGATCGCTTCGTCGAGTATTGCAATCACAGGGCTGACAGCATTGGTAGTACAAGAAGCGGTAGATGTGATATCGCAAGTGCCGAACTTCTCTTCATTTATACCTGTGAGGATCATCTCGCCTGGTACAGTGCCGTCGCCTTTGGCAGGAGCACTAATTACAACTTTTTTAGCACCACAATCAATATGGAATTTTGCTTTTTCATAATTTGTAAAGAGGCCTGTAGACTCCACAACTACATCGATACCAAGTGCTCCCCACGGAAGCTTGGTTGTGTCTTTCTCTGAAATAAATTTCACAAGTTTGCCTTCAACAGTAATACCTCCATCGATAACTTCTACCTTTTTATCAAACTTCCCATACACTGTATCGTACTTAAGTAAATATGCGAGTGATTCGAGCGTGCCGAGGTCATTGACCGCAACAATCTCTATCTCAGGATGCTCCCAAGCAATTTTGAAAAATGCACGCCCTATGCGCCCAAAACCATTAATAGCTACTTTTGTTGTTTTCATATGGCCATATTATATCAAAAAGGTGTACAATGTAAAAGAACTTAAAGACGTTCATTTTATGAATACCGGACTCCTCGTGAAAGGGTTTGAGCTGATAGTAGCCCTTTCATCCGTACTAAGCGAGCACTTGCTTGCGAGAGGAAAGTCATTCGGCTGACTGCTCGCCACTTTAGCGTGCATTTTGACCGGAATTTTTTTCTTGTTTAAGGAACATTATATCTTGGCTGTCGTCGAGATGCTCAATGTCCCTTTTACTATCTACGGCTTCTACAAATGGAAGCGCGGTATCGAAAAAGTAACAAAGACCGACAGCATTATGTCATTCGTGGCGATTACTGTTGTCGTAATTTATTTTTTGGGTGCAGATGGTGAAATACTAGAAACAATCTCTTCAGGAGCATTCTTGATTGGAGGGTTGCTAGTAGCAAGAAACAAAAAGCTGGGGTGGTATGTAAACATGGTAGCAGATATCATGTTGGCATACATACTATTTGGAAGCAGTGATTATTTATTCGTCTGTTTTCAAATGCTCTCCGTTTGGATTGCGCTCCGAAAGACTATTTTCAAATCTATCAGCAAAAAGGTGGTTCAGGATTCTGGACCACTTTCTTTATTCTTTAATATATTCAAATCGTGGCCCACTGTATCCATCGCGCTCCACATTTTCCAAGAACATACTAACTGGTCGTATCCAAGTTTGTTCATGGCCTTCGGTTGGATGAGTGTATACAACAAACTCCTCCTCATAATTTTCAGAATTCCGAGCAATTGCAATAACCTCCACGGAATACCCTTTGAAATGTTTATATTTACCTAATTTGAGTTCCATAAAAACTAATCTTCCTTTTTCTTAAATACATATCTATGCAAAATAAATTCAATTAGAATTATAGCCAAACCAACACTAAGTACTAAAATTGTGACATATTTTTTATCAGCAGTATCTGTGCCTACCAAACTTGGCTCACTATTCAAAAGAAGCTGAATTTCGTTGGAATTAATATCCCACTTTTCTAGAACTGACTTCTGGAAATCATGCGGAATAGCCTCGATAGCATCATCTAGAATATTACGAAGCTCAGGCATATCCTTAGGAACGGCAAATGAAAAATGGGACACGAAACCAGTATCACCAACTTTTCTAATGCCAGAAAAACCATTTTCCTTAATCAGATAAATTAAGCTTGCAGCATTGATTGCCCCAATATCGGCATGATTATCCAAGACAGTCTGAATTAGCTGATAATCGTTATCAACAGGAATTAAGTTCATTTTAGGATAACGCTCTTTCAAGTATTCGTGTATACCGAAATTATTTCCAACAGCAACCTTATACCCTTTCTGTTCAATCTCACTGCCTGTTAATTCTTTCCTATCATCACTTATGAAAATTGACGGTGAAGAAAAATACGGCCGAGTAAACAGAAGATACTCCATTCTTTCAGGAGTTGCAGCCCTTGAAGAGATTATACTCTTTTCCTTTCCATTTTTTACAGCTTTTAAAATATCATCTAAATTTCTCGGCTCAAGTACAGAAAACCTTACGTCAATCAATTGCTGTATAACATCAAAATAATCATTTGAAAGACCAAAAAGCTCCCCGTATTGACTCCAAATTAATGGAGGAAAATCTTTCTCGGGAGCAAACGAAATCTCGGCGACATGCTCAGCGAGCCATGCCTTTTTCTCCTCGGTTAGAATTGAAGTCTTTGCATGTGCCACGTGCGAATAACTACAAAAGACCAAGATTGCAATAGAGAATAAGTATACTATTTTGTATGCCCTAAATGGCTTCATACTACCTATAAGTATAACATATCGACAGAAGATGCAATAGCCAAACCTCCTAAGAACTCAGTAATTCCTTCAAAATTTTCTGCACAAGGGCAGGATTAGCAGAGCCTTTTGTTTCCTTCATTATTTGTCCTACCAGGGACATTAGGGCATTTTCTTTACCGCCTTTGTATGTTGCCACCACTTGCGGATTTGCATCAATAATTTTCTGAGCAATTTCTTTTAATGCACCTTCGTCATTCTTCTGGATTAGATCTTTCTCTGTCGCTATCTTCATTGGTGACTCATCAGAGAGTACAATCATTGCCAATATATCTTTCGCTCCACGCGAAGAGATTACACCATCTGCAACCATAGTCATAAGCTCTGCAAAATTTTCTGACTTTGGGAGTTTAATTTCAGAATTTGATTTCTTTAATCCTAAATAATCGGATGTAATATAATTTGACGCTGTTTTAATCTTTTCTTTATCGTTCAAAATTTTTGCCACTTCTTCAAACCACTTAGAAAGTTCTCTATCCTCAATAAAGCTCTCGATATCTTCGTCTTTAATACCATAGTCATTCTTGTAGCGCGCACGTTTTGCATTTGGTAGCTCAGGGAGCTCATTGCGCATTTGTTCAATATTAAACATTGTGTGTAAATACATTTTTGGCAAATCTGGATCGGGAAAATATCTATAATCCTCGGCATTCTCTTTTGAGCGTTGTGAGAAAGTTTTTTGTTTGCTGTCATCCCATCCACGAGTCTCCTTTACTATTTCATCAATCTTCCCCCCTTCTATCAAATCAATCATTCGCTTTTGCTCATACAAGGCTGCCTTTACTGCGGATTTGAATGAGGCAATATTTTTGACTTCTACTGGCACGCCTAACTTGTCCTTGTCACTAGAAACAGAAATATTAACTTCCACGCGCATCTGCCCCTTTTCCATATTTGCATCAGATACATCGAGATATCTTAGTAAGGTTTGTAACTCGTGTGCAAAATTCGATAATGTCTCTGTGTCGTGGATACAAGGCTCGGTAACAAGTTCCATTAGTGGTACACCTGCGCGATTGAAATCCACAAGTGATCCGTCAGGACTATGACTTGATGTAGCTGTATCTTCCTCTAAGTGGACTCGTGTAATATCCACCCCAGCCAAATGTCCTCCACTAACTATTGGGTATTTAAATTGCGAAATCTGATAAGCTTTTGGGATATCTGGGTAAAAATAATTCTTACGATCAAATTCAGAAAAGTCGGCGATCTTTCCGTTGAGGGCAAGGCCTACTTTTATCACGCTTTCAATAGCCTTCTTATTTGCAACAGGCAAAGTCCCAGGGTGCGCCATGCAAACAGGGCAAATAAACATATTGGGCTTATAATCTTCCCCTTCTTGTGGCAATTCAGAGTCGTTCTTACACCCACAAAACATTTTTGAATTTGTCTTTAATTCAACGTGTATCTCGAGACCAATTGTTGTGTAGTATTTGGAGTCCATACTTCTACTATACTATTTATCTTTCACGCGTAAAAGCTTGACGAGTGCGTCCGAAAAAGCTTTTACCGATTTGTCATCATAAAGTGATAGCGTGAAAACTGGTTTTTTTAATTTTGTAAATTCTTTTATAGCTTTTTCTATGGCTTTTGGATTATCTATTGTATCAGTCTTTGTGAGGATTATTATTTCATCTTTTTCTGCTAGCGATTCATCGTAATTTTCCAATTCTTTGCGTATTTGCTTGTATACTTTCATCATATTCTCATTTTCAAAAGAAACGAGGTGTGCAATCATTTTCGTACGTTTAATATGGCGGAGGAATTTTGTCCCCAAACCTTTACCATCTGATGCTCCTTCGATGAGTCCTGGGATATCCGCAATAATGTATTTATAAAAATCTCCTAGATTTGGATCGAGTGTGGTGAATTGGTAAGCCCCAATTTTTGCATGAGCGTTTGTCAGAGAATTGAGTAGTGAGCTTTTACCAGCATTTGGCAAACCAACAAGCCCGACATCGGCAAAAAGTTGGAGCTCAATTTTAAAATTCCCTTCTTCTCCAAAACTTCCTTTTGTGGCTTTTGTCGGAGTTGTATTGATTGAACTTTTAAATTGTTCATTACCATATCCGCCTACCCCACCTTTGAGCAACAATTCCTTCTGACCAACTTTCTCAAGTGATACAGACGCTCCATTTTCAATATTTGTAATTACGCTACCTATCGGTAATTCAATTACTAAATCCCCACCATCTTTACCATGCCGGCTTCCGCCTGCTCCATCATCCCCACGCTCTGCTTTGAATTCCTTTTTGTGTTTATACTTTGAAAGTATATGGATGTCTTGAACGGCTATTGCGTACACACTACCACCACGGCCACCATCTCCTCCATTTGGACCACCACGATCAATGAATTTCTCTTGGCGCCATCGAACAACCCCGTCTCCTCCACGGCCTGCAATTGCATGAAATTTTATTTCGTCGATAAACATATGTTATTAAAAAAGTAATTAAAAATTAGTAAAATGTGTTGTATTTTTGAGTCGTGTCGGAGCCCCCGGAGAGGGGGTTAAGCGCGAGAAAATGGAATACATTTTACTAATTTCAAGCTTACGCTAATAAAGCCTTATTAGCAAGGGCGATGGCACCTTCTTTGGTCTTGCTCACTGCCATGAATCTCCCATTGTGACAAAAGGTTGCATCTGGCACCCCAGTAATTTGAGCCAATTCACCATCCCTTAATCCCGCCCATTCTTCTGGTAAACTCTTGCGACTCTCAAAAGAGTGCTTCTCTTTTCGTACGCATTCCACACGCCAGGTATCAAGCTTTGGAAATACAGCATACAGAGGTTCAGGATATTCCCCGAGCACCTCTCCCCAAGGGTATGGCCCATCTATTACAATAATTTTTTTGTCAGAACTTTTGTGGTAAGCATCCACAACAAAATCTTTTGCCTCTAAATTATCTTGAAGCTTTTTTATTTCCCTTTCAAGTATCTTCTTTGCAATTTTTACAACTTCGACAAAAGCAGTATCATAGTCAGTGCCCTCCTTCCAGCTTGGGCGGAATAAATAAAACATATCCTGAATCAAATACGGAGCAACAAGACCTTCAACTTTAAAAAGATTTATACCATTATCATTGGCATCAATACTTTGGACAAGTCTTTCGTCAATTATTTTTGCAACTTCAGAACTTCCACAAATTTGATCCCCATACTTTTTCCAAACTAATCCAAAAGAAGAATACGGGAATCCGTTTGTTCTATTCCCTGCACCACCAACCTGATGATGGTCGAAACGGTTTTTGTCTTCATCATAGACACCTCCCACATCACAAACAAAATCAGCTGATGCAATTATGCCTTCATCTCGAGTTCGGACAACCTTTATATTGTCATCAAGAAGAATGGACAAACTCGCTACCGCAAAAATATCATCTGCATGAAATGTCCCGTTGTGTGTGGCTATCAAATTTTTTTTCTTAAATAGATTCATATATTATTTTTCATCATGGTGATAATGTTTAAATTCTAACACAAAAGCAATAGCTTTCCTCAACACGAAGAATGCTATAAAAAAAGCGAGTAAAAACACAAGGAATTTACGGATATCACGCGTTACAGAAAGAGCAGTATAGCTGAAAAAATATCCTAAGCAAAGCATCAAAGTGGACCATACCACAAGAGAAATGGCTTCAGCTCGCGCATAAATTTTCAATGGAACTTTCCTATATCCGGAAAAAATTAGAGTAAACCAGTTCAACCCGAGTATAAAAAATCTCGAAACAAATATTGACCAAAATTGTTTATCCGCAAAGTGTGGTAAAAAGTACATTATACGTCGTTCAACTTTCAAAAGAAAAATATTTTCACCGTGATGTTTATTTAGGTGATAACCAATTAAATAACCAGAGATTGATTTCAAAATTCCACCAGAAAGTGTAGCCAGAAATATCCACCAAACATTCAGTGAACCGAGATGTGCAAAAATTCCTCCGAGTATAACTACGATTTCACCTTCTACAAAAACCCCTAAAACAGTCAGGACATAAGCCCAAATAGCATTAGCTTCTACAAAATGTCTAATAAATTCAAATGTTAACATTTTATTTAGCGGTCAAAACGAAAGACTTTGGTGATAAGCCAATTCAAAATTGAAACAATTAAGGAACCGAAAAATGCCGCTGTGTATGTCTCCACGGTAAAGCCTTTGACAATTGTTCCAAGATACCAAAATAAAATTCCATTCACAACCAATGAAAACGACCCTAGCGTAATTAGATTAAGAGGAAGTGTCAGAACATTTATAACAGGACGCAAAAACATATTGAAAAGTGTCAAACAAGCCCCAACAATAAGAGCAACCCAAATTGGATTGACTGATACCCCATCTACCATTTTTGTTGTGCCCCATACAGCAACAGAAAGCACTATCCAATGAAAAATAATCCTCATATAAATTTATATTATGTAAATAAATTGTCGACAACGGCTTTTACTATATTCCCATCAGCTTTCCCTTTCAAATCTTTCATCAAAGCTGCCATAAACATTCCTTTCTGGGTTGGATCTGTAAAACCAAGCTCCATTTGTTTCAAGCGTGCGAGGGTCTCAACTTCTTCTTTGGTCATCATTGTTGGCAAATATTGCTCGAGGATGGCAAGCTGAGCCGTATCTTCATCTGCCAAATCGGTACGTCCACCCTTGGTAAATTGCTCGATTGAATCCTTACGTTGCTTGGCTGTACGTGTGATTACCTTCATACAATCCTCGTCAGACAATAGGTCCTGTGGAGTTTTGCCAGTAGCTACGAGCTCATTCATAAAAGCAGTAACTAACCCCCGCATAACATCAAGCTTCACTTTATCTTTGGCCATCATCGCAATTTTTATCTCCCCTTTTATTTGTTCGTGTAAAGTCATATGTAGATTATACCAAATATATGATAAAATACCATAATGAATAAAAAAATTATATTCCTAGACACGGAAACAACAGGCATTGATGACACTGATTTTCTTTGCCAATTGGCCTATAAAACTGGAGATGAAATTTTCTGCGAACTTTTTAAACCTCCAATAAAAATTTCTATCGAAGCAAGCTCTGTCACACACATCTCCAACAAAATGGTTGCTGACAAACCGGCTTTTAAAGATAGCCCAAACCATAAAAAGATTAAGGGTCTGCTTGAAGACCCCAACAATATTATGGTCGCCCATAATGCCAAATTTGATCTCGGTATGATTAAGAAAGAAGATATAATTCCTGCCAATACTATTTGTACACTCCGTGTAGCAAGATACCTCGATAAAGAGCACAAGATTCCTCAGCACAAGCTACAATACCTCAGATACTATCTAGATATTGAAATAGAGGCTGCCGCCCATGATGCGCTCGGTGATGTATTAGTATTGGAAAAACTTTTTGAAAGATTACTCACTGCTATTAAAAAAGAAAAAGACTGCGACGATGAACAAGCCTTACAAGAAATGATTGAAATTTCGAGTAAGCCATCACTGATGTATTCATTCTCGTTCGGCAAGCATAGTGGTCGTACTGTTGAAGATGTAGCTAAAACAGACAAGAGCTATCTCGAATGGTTCCTAAATCAAAAAGAAACCCAATCCCCTTATGATGAAGATTGGATTTATACCCTAAAATATCACTTGGGTATGTTACAATAAAAATATGGAAAATATTTTATTTATATTTATTGCTATCATTTTTGGATTAGCTGTTGGCTACTTTTTTACACGTTCTCGCAAGGTGGAAAAGTCCGATGACACAGGATTAAAATTGATTCTTGCACAAATGAATGAGCTTGCCCGCACTGTCGACAACAAACTTCATGAATCAAATAAGCAAGTCAATGAATCTATGCGCTATCAATCTACAGAAACTTCCCGAATTATTGGAGACATTACCGAGAAGATTACACGATTGGACGAGACAAATAAACAAGTTGTTTCTTTTGCCGACCAATTAAAAAATTTGCAAGATATTTTAAAGAACCCAAAACAACGCGGTGTATTGGGTGAATACTATCTCGAAACACTCTTGAAAAATGTCATGCCTCCGGGATCTTATGAAATGCAGTACGGATTCCCAGATGGCTCTATTGTGGACGCGGTAGTATTTGTAAAAGACAAGATTATTCCAATTGATTCCAAATTCTCGCTCGAGAATTATAATCGAATTGTTGAAACAAACGATAAGGCTGAAAAAGAAAGACTAGAGAAAATTTTTGTAAATGACCTCAAAATGCGTATTACTGAAACTAGCAAATACATTCAGCCCGATCAGAACACAATGGACTTTGCATTTATGTTCATACCTCACGAGGCGATTTATTATGATTTATTGATTAATAAAATTGGAGCTGTAAATGAAGATACCGAGAATCTGATCCAGCGTGCAGCAAGTAAATATAAGGTTATCATCGTATCCCCTACATCATTCCTAGCATATCTCCAGACAGTACTCCAAGGACTAAAAGCCATGCAGATTGAAGAGAGTGCCAAAGATATAGTAAAGCGTGTCGGCGAACTTACTAAGCATCTCAAATCGTATGAAGAGTATCACAACAAGCTCGGCAATTCTATCGGTACAGTTATCAACCACTATCAAGCTAGCCAGAAAGAATTCAAGAAAGTTGATAAAGATATTATAAAAATTACGGGTGAAAGTATAGAGCTTGCACCAATTATGCTCGAGAAAATAGACGAAGAATAAAAAATAAAAAATCCCCTTTCATTCAAGGGGATTTTTTATTTAACAATTTTGTCCAAATCCACAGCGTGGACCATACATTGTATTGTTTTGGTTAGTATAGTATGTGGGCGCACTAGTCTGATAGCTAGGATAACTTTGATACATTTGATATGAGCTTGTCTGATAGCTAGGATATGTTTGGTAAGATACTACATTGGAATAACCGTAACTTGGTCTATTATATGTAAGGTAATTATAATCATTGTAATACCCATTTACATAAGAATTATTATTGTAATACCCAGTATTATTATTGTAATAAGGATAGTAACTAGTGTTATAGTAACCATTATTGTAGTAGCCATTCACGCCATTTACATAAACTCCGCCATTATAAAATCCTCCCATTAAAGTTACATCCCAATATGATGCCATGGAAACAGCTGGAAATGCGGCAAAAGCACTAAATAATGTAAAAATTATTAAAAATTTACTTAAAATATTCATAAACCTCATTATATAACTTTCAATGAAAATGTCAACCAATGACCTTCAAGGACCACAGAGCAAACACTGATTTACATTTCCTCGTGTTCAACAATTTGCTGAAGAGATTCCGAGTTGTGAACATTCGCAATAACCTTAGCCAAAAATGGTGCTAGTGTTATTACCTCAAATTTGTCGGAATATTTTGCAAGATCAGGATTTGGGATTGAATCTGTGATTACAATTTTTGTGAATGTTGAGTTGCCCAGCTTTTCTATTGCATCGCGTGAGAAAACTCCGTGTGGAGACATTAAGTAAACATTTTTTGCCCCTTGTTCTTTGGCTTCGCGAAGCTTCTCGAGGGCATTGAGTACTGTACCACCTGTATCGATCATATCGTCGTAAATAATACAATCACGCTCAGAGTGATCGCCTATAACATGCATCACCTTAGACTCACCTGCTTTGATCCGGCGCTTGTTCATTAAAACATATTCGAGGTTTATTGCATTCGAGAATTCATCTGCACTCTTGGCAGAGCCTACGTCTGGCGCCACAACAACAGGAGCCTTGCCTTCATACTGGCCGTTGATCACACCGATTGACTTGAGATATTGAACAAAAAGTTTTGACGGGTCAATATTTTCAACAATACAATTGTTTGAGAAAAATCCTTCAATTTGATCTGAGTGCAACTTCACTACAATTAACCCATCCAGATGAACTGCTTGACTATAACAATCAGCAATAACACGACCAGAGAGCGGGCGACGCTTCGGGCGATTGCGCTTGTTTGTCTCACGCCTGTCTTGGCGCTGGTATGGCATCATAGCCTGCACGAGATAGACCTTACTAGCGCGAGCGCGCTTCGCTGCATCAATAAGGAGTAGTGATTCCACAAAGTTATCATTTACATTTCCAGTGATAAGAGTCTCTATAATAAAAACCTCTGCCCCCGCAACACTTTCCTTGATCTCTACGCCAATTTCCCCATTTGGAAACATTTCGATATCTCTCTCTGTTAAAGGCAATTTCAATTCACTAGCAATTTTTTCGGCAAGAGGCACATTGGTACTTCCTGCAAGAATCATAATATCTTTTTTGTTATCCATAATGAATGATTATACTTCCAATAAAGAATAATATCAACAAGCGATTGTTTCCTTAAATAAGCTATTGTTAAAAAGCCGTTTTTCTGGTATTTTAGTTACTATTGGTCCCATCGTCTAACGGTTAGGACATCGCCTTCTCAAGGCGGTAATCAGGGTTCGATTCCCTGTGGGATCACATGAATTTTCTTCCACTTATACAACTTGGCCCAATATCGCCACTTATACAAATTTTATTAATTTGTATTCTGTTTGTCGGTGTTGTATATGTGCAATACAATATCTTTAAAAAAATTCGGACATTTTCACATAACTATCCACCAATAACACTTACACTTTTTGCTCCAATATACGAAGAAGTATTGTTCCGTGGAATTTTTCTTGCAGGATTTATTTCTATATATGGGACAACATGGGCCATCATTATAACCTCAATTTTGTTTGGAATCTGGCATATACGCTCTATCTTTTTTATATCTCAAAAGAAAACCCTTGTTCAAATTCTTTATACTGGATTTATTTTGGGTCCAATTTTTGCACTACTCACTATCTACACTGGTTCAATTTGGAGCGCAGTTATATTACATTTTCTAAATAATTTATTTGCACCGATTGCCGAAAACAAAAAACTTTTCTTTGAGAAATAGATACTCCATAAAAACAGTATCTCAGATTGTTTTATAATGAAAAACAGCCCCACTAATATTTAAGTGAGGCTGCCATCAAACAATACACGGGTTAAAAAATTGCGCGTTTCAAACGACAACTACGTTTTTCTTTATGTCTTAAGAGACGCCTTATAACGCTCAAAGCCTCTTGCCACAAACCAGAATACGATAGATGCAATTATCATTACAAGTGTCATGCGTCCAAAATAATTTGCCGGCGCCATTTCAGGATAAAATTGTGAAAAGAACCCTGCTAAAAAAGCACCCAGAAAAATAGTGAGCATTAGAAACGACGTCATCCTAGCCTTCATATGTGCTGGCGCTTCATCGTTGGCAAATTGCAAAGCAATCATTAAAGTACACAGCTCAGCAAGAGTTAGTAGTATATAGGCAGCAACAATCCACCAAAGACTCACCTTTTCACTCTGCGAAAGAAATCCTGCAAGCGACATTAAAGCCATACATCCAGTAGTAATGAAGAATCCAATTTTCATTTTTGTGGTGGTTTTTACTGTATTACTTTTCTTCCATACCAAATTTAAAATAGGGGCTAAGATAATAATCATCCACGGATTCAAAGCCTGCAACTGATCTGGATCAAGTGTGAAAAGACTCGTTTTCAGTATTACATGATCCCTAGTGAAAAAAACCCAGGTTGTCATTGTTTGTTCAAACATTGTAACAAAGAAAAGTAGCATCCCAAAAATTCCCAACACTCTGAGAAGTTTTTTGCGTTGAAAAGATCTTTCCCACTCTCCTAAAGGTCCTGTATCCACTTCAGGCTTCTTTATAGGACGCATTTCTTCTTTGGGATAATACGATTTACCAAGAAGAAAGACCATAAAGGCCACGAACATTATAGCCGCGACACTATAGAATGCAGATGCAAATCCAAAATGAGTTCTTACTAATGGAGTAACAACAGATGTAATACCAGCACCCAGATTTATCGCCATATAAAACCAGGAAAAAGCCTGGGCTTTTAATGTGTCGGGCTTGTCTATGTAAAGAGCTCCCATCAGAGGACTCAAATTCGGTTTTATTACACCAGACCCAAGAGCCAACAAAGCTAATCCGATAAACAGCATTTGTTCATCACCATGTTGAACACCGGCAAGGAGTGGATACCCGATCAAATAAGGGATGGCAAAGACAATAATTGTCCAGAATTTGCCAAGGTATTTATCCGAAATCCAACCACCAAATAGGCACATCAGATACGCCCCAGCAGAGAAAAGTGATGCAGTCATCCCAGCTCTTCCATCGCTGAAATGCATAACATCAACCAGAAAGAGGGCTAAAATTGCTCTCATCCCGTAGAAGGCGGCGCGCTCAGCGAGCTCGCCCCAGAAAATGAACCAAAACCCAATCGGGTGTTGGAGGAATGTTTTTTGCGTAGTCATTTGTTTTTAAATTTATTTATGTGAAAGTTAAGAAAATTTAATTTTTTATTCTTCCTTTGTGCAGGAACGAACTGATTTTTGGTCAGTAGCAGTTAGAGTCTCATTAAATCCCTTAATAAGAGCAACTTTAAAAGAACCCAATATATGTTGGATTCACTAAAAGTTGCCCTCATCACACTAAATAAACCCGTGTCAAAGGGCGTTTAAATTTAGCATACTATATCACACAACAGTTTTTTGTAAATAGATATTATTTTACCGTTTCTGCCACTCTTTTTCTTGACGACACAATAGTTTTGGCGCGTCTTTTGGATTCTTCATTATCATTTTTACTGTTCGCTCCATACGCACACCTTGCGAACCTTTTATAAGTATCACATCCCCTTCTTCAATCATTGCTTCGAGAAATTTCCCAGCAGTAATGGAACTTTCAAAAATATATAATTCTTTCTGTGCAAAGCCGGCATCGAGAGCGCCATCACCAATAAATTTGGCACGTGGACCAACAAGCACAATAATATTTGCAATTGAAGCAACCTTTGTGCCCACAACCCTATGCGCTTCTTCTGTCATTTTACCAAGTTCAAGCATATCGCCGAGCACAGCAATCCTACGATCTGCGTGGAGTGAATGCAATAAATCAAGCGCTGTATCCATTGCTACTGGCGAGGAATTATACGAATCATCAATAATTACTGAATCATTTAATCCTTCAATCAAAGATAGCCGGCCGGGAGGATTTTTATATTGAGCAAGTGCCTCAATAGATAAAAGTATGTCACACCCCATCTCAACAGCAGTCGCCACTGAAGCAAGTCCAGAATAAATATGATTCGTCCCTACAACATGATCCATAGATACAGGGAAAGTATTACCATTGTAAGCAATTTTGAAATTAATCCCGCGCGAAATTTCTTTGTTTTCATCTACCTCTTGGGTGACTTTAGGGTAAATTGCTTGAAAAGTTGAATTGTCTTCAAGTCCATATGAAACTGTCTTTCTTTTTACTTTATGATGCACAGCGAGCACTGCTTTATCATCGTGGTTCAGAACCAAGATTCCATCTTCACGAAGTGCATGAGCAAGAGTAGTTTTTTCTTCAATAATTTCTTCGGTGTTTTTGAAGAATTCGACATGCACAGGTATATCTGGAAAACGTGTAAGAACAACAACATGCGGACGAAGCCATGAAGCCACATTTTTCATATCCCCAGGCTTCCCCACTCCAAGTTCCAAAACTAGAACTTCAGGATATTTCTGCTTCCAAATTATTAGAAAAAATCCTTTGATAATATTTTCAATCCAAAGAAATAAATTATTCCACGCATTTGGCACTCCAAGGACAGTCAATGGAAGTCCGATCTCGCTATTGAAACTCTTCTCACTTTTACGAACAATGAAAAATCGTGACAGTACTACGTACAAAGCATCTTTGGTAGAAGTCTTACCTACTGACCCGGTAATCGCAACGATGCGAGGCTTATACCGCCGAATTACCATCTTGGCCTCCCACATTAGGATTTTTACAACAATATTTTTAAAGATTTTTTTCATATTATCTATCAGGTGGAATATTATAATAATTAAACAAAAACTTACTAACTTCAACGAACGGTGGGATTAATGTCTGGGATGCATACTTTACCTCTTTCGGACTTTTTAAGTATAAGAATATTATAAATCTTGGCTCATATGCCGGAAAGTATCCAAAAAATGAGTGCATATGACGGTCTTCATAATACCCTTTCCCGTCGTCACGCGCCACTTGTGCCGTCCCTGTCTTTGTGGCGACACTATGGTTGGGGAATTTATAGCTACCTTCTCCGTAGGATTCAAAAACATGTACAAGCATCCGTGAAATTGTATTGGAAGATTCTTTTTTTATTAATCCAGTTTTAACAATTGGATAATCTAAAGTTTTAGATGTACCATCGTCATACCGAATCTCTTTTACAAAATGTGGGGTTACTAAACTTCCGCCATTAGCGAGTGTTGAAAAGGCTCGAATGGCACCAATTGGTGTCAATGCTATACCTTGCCCGAAGCTTGCTGTGGCATATTCAATATCGCGAGGGCTATCCAAATTTTTAATCAACCCTGTTGTTTCATTTGGAAAATCTATATTTGTTTTTTCACCTATTCCATAACCTTTCATGTATTCTCTAAATTTGTCGTGACCCATCTTATTTTCTATAAATACCATCCCAGTATTTAAAGATTGATCGAGAACTGTCTGCATCGTAGAAAGTCCGCGTGCCTTTTTATCAAAGTTATCGATCACTTTTTTATTTACAGTAATGGAACCATTATCCATATAAGTGGTCTCTGGAGTTATTACCCCCATATCTATCGCTCCGGCTACAACAAGAGGTTTAATAACAGAACCAAATTCAAAAACATTTTCAACATTTGGATTTCCATACAACATCGGGTTTTTTACACTCCCAAAATCATTGAGGTCAAAATCAGGAGCCATCGCCATTGCAACAATCTCACCCGTATTTGGATCCATAATGATACCACCCATTTGATCCGCATTCCATTTCCTTATTGTATCTCGCATAGCGCTCTCAAGTGCATATTGCACAGAAGGCTCAATAGTCGTAACAATATCCCCCTCTTTATCTCCTCGAAAGGTTTTACCTAAATTAGAAAAAACTTCAGCAAAAAAATTTACATACGATGAATCCTTCGGCTTTGTGAGTATATGATTATAAAATTTTTCCAATCCATATTGCCCCACTTTCTCCTTACCTTTAAAAGCGACAAATCCCAATGTATGTGATGCCATAGAAGCACCTGGATAAAAGCGCCATTTTTCTTTATAAATCGAAAGCCCTGCCAATCGAAGTGATGTTAGAGCATCGGCCTGTTCTTTTGTTAGATGATTTGCAACCTCTTCATAGGGGTCATTCTTTTTGGAAATTTTTGCGATAAATTCCTCTTTAGGCAATTTTGTATATGGTGCAAGTGCTGTATAAATAGATTCATGATCAGTGACATTTTTAGGATTTATAGCAACTTTGAATCCTGTCATCATTGTACCTCCAGCTACCAATGTACCATCCCTCTTTGTAAAAAATATATTGCCTCGATTCAAAATGTCCCCGACTGGGGTAGCATACTGTTTATCCGCACGTTCCGAATACGAATTTTGATGGACAATAGAGACAAAAAAAAGTTTGAGTCCCAGAAGAAATGCAAACAAAAAAACACATAGGGCTACAACCCGTATGCGTGATTGAAAAGAAGAAACATTCATAATAATTTATCGCAATGCTACACGAAGAGAATCGCGATAAGCAAAGATTGTCCCTTTAGCATCTACGAAACCGTGCGCTTGTGCAAATGATTTATCAATTGAATTTGATAGAGTGAATGCCTTAACCTCAAGCTCACCCACCTGACTTGCAAGCTCACGAGAGCTTGTCTCCAGAGATTTACGAGCAAGGACATTAAAAGTTATCGATCCGATAAAATATACATAGCAAAGAGAAAGTAAAACGAAGGAAGTAAAAAGTATACGAAAAATCTGTCTTTGGACAAAGTAATCGTTCACTATTGCATTTTGTATATTTTTTGTTGTCATTTTATATTTTTTCTATGATTCTTAATTTTGAACTTCGTGATCTTGGGTTTAAGGCTAATTCTTCGTAGCTCGGAGTTATTGGCTTCTTCACAATTGATATCGCACGTCCCTCATTTACTAAATTTCGGAAAACCGTTTTTATAATTCTGTCTTCAAGGCTGTGGAATGATATTATTGCCATTCGCCCACCAGTATGAAGAAGTTCAAATAATTTTGGTATCCCACTTTCGATATTTGAAAGTTCGGCATTTACGGCGATTCGGATTGCTTGGAAAGTCTTCGTCGCAGGGTGAATCTTTAAACGTCCATACGATTTCCCTACTGCTTCTACAATCACATCAGCTAATTCTTTCGTAGTTTCAAAGGGCTTCTTCTCTCGCGCTACTACTATTGCTTTAGCAATTTTTCGAGAATATCTTTCCTCGCCAAAACCGTATATGATATCTGCTAGAGTTTTCTCTTCCCATGTATTAACTACATCAAGTGCAGTCACATCCGAGCTTACAGGATCTTTCTTCATCGTCATTAGAAGTGGTTCATCTTTCTGAAAAGAGAATCCGCGGCCCGCAACTTCTAATTGAAATGAACTAATACCAAGATCAAGCAATATTGCATCAACGTGATTGATATTTAAATCTGCCAATACTTTATCCGCCTCTTGAAATCCTGCCGTTCGAAAGAGAGTGTCGTGGGGCATATCGGCCAGAGCCTCTTCAGCTCTACCAATAGCATCAGCATCGAGATCAAGTCCGATGACTTTCACTCCGCTTCCCCACCGCTTCACAATTTCCTTCGTATGCCCTCCACCTCCGAGCGTACCGTCTAGGACAATAGCGCCAGTTGAAAGCTTCAAAGCATCGACTGATTCATCTAGTAATACAGGAATATGTTTCATATTAAAGAACTCCTACCTGCCCTAATTTTTCCGCGAGGGCGTCTGCTTGTGCATCAACTCCTTTCTTGTATCGATTCCATACTGTCTCATTCCAGATTTCTGCGCGATTCTGAACTCCGATAACGACAACTTTGGAACCCAACTTTGATCTTTCTCGTAAGTGCTCTGGAATCAATATACGGCCATTACCATCAACATCAGTATCTACAGCTTGTCCGAACATAAAACGCGAGAAGGATCGATTGTCAGTTTGAAGCATAGAACTTTCGGAAAGTTTGGCAGAAATTTTCTCCCACTCCTTTTCTGTAAAAATTGAAAGACATGCATCAAGCCCTGGCGCAATGACCACACGCTTGCCCATTTCCTTTCTGAATTTCATCGGTAGTGAGAGCCGATTCTTGTCATCTAGTGTATGTGTGTATTCGCCGATTAACATAGTATTTAAAAAGTAAAATGAAGCATTAATTTCACAGATTTTAGCTGGTCCCACTTCATCCCACTTACATTAATTATACACCACTTTATCCCACAATCCAAACAAAAAACCCACATCATTGTGTGGATAACTAATGGAGAAATCGCTGGACATAAAAACTTATTTATTGTATTGTTTAAAAAAAAGAAGAGCCATGAAAAAAACAACAACATTAGTACAGTTTATCTGTCCAAACACAGACAGAGAAAATTTAGTGGAATTGAAAAATGGTAAATCCCATTCGAAAACACTAACAGGAGAACTTTATGATCTCCCATGCCTGCACTGCGCTGAAAAACATCACCAAGTTGAGGTCCAGCAACCTAATCAAACTAATCAAATTGTATTTCCACCCAACATTAATTCTTTTACAAACAACTCTTTTCACAAACCATGACTATAAAAATCTTTTACTACGCAGAAGATCCAATCCCCAGAGTACCCAAAAGACACTCAGAAAAAAGAATAGCATTTGAAAATGCTGCTACTTTCGGGAAACAAAAAGAGAAAAAAGAAGTGTCCTCTGAAATCTTTTACAGCCCAGAAATTCATAGGATGCATGAAGATTATTTTGAATCTTTTTTTAAACTAATAAATAAAAAATAATTTGGTTTAAAAAAATTACTATCAAAAATAACCCCATACTTTAATGTGTGGGTGTATTTTTTTATCTATTTTATTCTTTTGGTTTTAAGATTGGGAAGAAGATTGTATCGCGAAGATTTTTTTGTTCGGTGAAAATTGCTACCAGTCGGTCGATACCCATACCGAATCCTGTCATCGGTGGCATACCGTGTTCCATCGCAGTTAGGAAGCGTTCATCAATATCCATCGCCTCAGCATCTCCACCCTCTTTGGCTTTGGCTTGAGACACAAGAAGTTCGCGTTGAATTATTGGATTTACTAATTCGGCATATTGATTAGTAATTTCCGCCCCTGCAATCACGAGCTGTGCAACTTTCGCAGTGTTGTCATTATTTTGTTGAGCAAGAGGTTTCAAATCTCCAGGGAAATCTGTAACAAATGTCGGATTAATTATTTTGTTACGAGATGACTTTTTATAAATATGATCAAGTAAATTTCCTCGGCCTGCAGTCTGCGCCTCTTTCGCATCCATCCCCCATTTTACTGCTTCAATTTTCGCATCTTCAAGTTTGATAGTAGTAATATCAATACCAGCATTTTCTTTTACTAAATCTTTAAATGAAATACGTGGCCAAGCACCAGCAAAATCAACTTCGGTTGGATTTCCCTCTTTGTCATACACGGTAAATTTGGTTTTACCCACAACATCATTTGCTAAGCTACGTAAGAGACTTTCAGTCCACTCAATATTTGTCTCCAGTGTTTGATAGGCAGCATACCATTCCATCATAGTAAATTCTTGAATATGAGTTGGGTCGGAGCCTTCGTTACGGAAATTCTTGCCGATTTCATAGATTCGTTCGTATCCGCCAACGGTCAAAATTTTATGATCAAGCTCCATTGCAATACGAAGTACCATTGGCATATCAAAGTCATTGTGATGTGTTTCAAAAACCTTTGCCATTGCACCCCCTGCTTGATTCTGGAGGATTGGTGTCTCAACTTCAAGGAAATTTTTATTATCAAAAAATTCTCGAATACCTTTTATAACTTTCGAACGAATGACAAATCTGTCGTATACTTCCTTCTCCATTAAAATCTCCAAATATCTTTTGCGAAATCGTTCATCGTCATCTTGAATACCATGCCATTTGTCTGGAAGTGGTTGGAGAGCCTTTGTAGCCATCGCCCACTCCTTGATCAATACACTCTGCTCTCCACGAGCTGTAACAAAAAGTGTGCCTGTTACAGAAACAAAATCTCCAATATCCACACAATTTACAAACAAACTAAAAACTTCTTCCGATAGTTCATCTTTTTTCAAAACTGTTTGAAATTTTTCACTACCATCTTGGAGCACGACAAAAAGTATCGCGCCTTGTC
>JACCDT010371429.1_pt1 | contig 28600 bp, 32 predicted proteins | sample 7446291 | NCBI WGS metagenome assembly JACCDT01 (sample SAMN15323446, study PRJNA562643) | freshwater metagenome | isolation source: river surface water | place: USA:Blue River Watershed | collected 2017-08-17 | reverse complement strand
CTTGTAGGCAATGGTGCAAGTGCAATGACCGTATTGGCGGATGTCGCAACAGGTAATGCCCTCATAAGCGGTGGTGTGGGCATATCCCCAACCTACGGCAAAATTGGATTAACAACACATATCAGTGGTACATTACAGATTGCAAATGGTGGAACAGGAGCCACGACAGCAGCCGGCGCAACTGCTGCCCTAGACGTTTTTACAAGCGTACTTAAAGGATTAACACCGGCATCAGGAGGTGGAACAACAAATTTCCTCCGGGCTGATGGCACATGGGCAGCGACACCAAACGCGACTCCAGGTGGAGCAAACACAAATGTGCAATATAACAATAGTGGAGCATTTGCGGGTGATGCGGCATTTTCATTTGTAAGTGGCGCAAATCCACGAGTAGACATTTTGGGAACAGCAGCTACTACACAACTGAGTGTCGGCGGCCAAACAGATATGAACAATGCAACATTATACGTTGAAATTCCAACTTTGAGCGCGCTTGATGGATTGCGTTGTTATTTTAATCGTGGACCGGGTAATAGTGGATATGTTACATATGCTTATGATGGTTCACGCCCGTATATAAGATTAACAGATGAAGATGATGACCCAACATTTTTACAATTTAGTACAATTGGAAGTGGTACATATACAGTTCCACAATATTCATGCACATTTGGTGCACGTGGCGCCTTAGCCGCGATACAAAATGGCTTCAGTTGGGGTGTCGGTGGAACAGAAATTGCTTCGATGGACTCACAGTTCTTTTCCCCGCCTGCTGGTACAACAGCCCAACGACCAACACCGACAGTTGGAATGACACGTTATAATACGTCAACAAATCGCCCTGAATCATATGTGCCAAATACATGGATAAGAGGAATTGGAATTCTTGATAAATCCTCAACAGCCGTGGCAGTAACTGGTACTACAACAACATCAATTATTAGTTATTCACTTCCTGGTGGCACATTAGGAACGGATGATGTGATTGATATTGCAATGGGAGGAAATTGGGTAAACACAAGTGGTGCAACACGTTCAGTAACAGTTGCTGTAAGTTATGGTGCGACGACATTATGGACACGAACTAGTACAACAACGGCAAATAATACAACACGCCCTTGGACATTTAATTTTAAATTTTACCCAAATGGTGGAATCTCAGCACAAAAAATAACTGGTCAATTTACAGTTGGCGCAACCGGTTCAAATATTAATACAACGGCTGTTCTCATCAACAACATAATTGAAGCAACATCGGCCGAAGACAGCACTGTAACAAAAACCCTTTTAGTAAATATTACAAACTCCGGTACCGGCACAACCTTCACCCGCAACTACTACACCATCACTTTGCTTTAGGGGGCTACAGGGGAGCGGTTTTCACTTGGAGCTTCGCTCCAAGTGAATTTCGCAACCCCTTCTGCCCCCTGCCCCCGGAACAGAGGGGTCGGCTTCGCCTCCCACCTCTGTTCAAAAACATAATTTTATTTTTTGTAACAAATAAAAAATCGAAAAAAGGAAATCAGAAAAAAAATGAATATTTTTGTCCTAAGTATAATTTGATATTAATCAAATATGAACGCTGTTGCGATTTTGACTAACGCGGTTCTTGAGGCCGCAGCCCAGCTGCAGACAGAGCTTCTTGTTGACGGATGGCCTTTGTACATGACCCTTCTTGATAAGGTTAATGAACATCTTGTGAAGCAGAATCTTTTCGTTGTTTGCGACAAGTACAGAGAAAATGCACACATTCTTGACATCATTTACCTTGATGGACACATTCACGCGCGCCAGGTGCTCGCGAACCACATTGCGGATGCTGTCATTGCCCACTTTGACAACACACGTGATACATACATCAAGTTGCGTGACGGCTACATGATGCCCGAAGACCTTGCATATCATGTTCAAAATCCGTTGGATTTGGCAGATGACGAACTCGTTGACTCAGTCAACAATGTGCTGGCGCAATACTTGCCGCGTCTCAGAATTGAGACCGATGACAAAGTCACCACTCAACTCTCCCTCAACTACAAAATTCGCTTCGCTTAATTTCGCGTCGCACGCTTCGCGTGCTCGCTGCCCTCGGGGTGTCACACGCTTCGTCGCTTCGCTCCTCGCGACGCGCCCTAGTCGGCTTCGCCTCCTGGCGCTTGCTCCGACCCCTTCGGCTTTTTTGTTTTTTATTTTTTTTTGTTTTTAGGAGGCCCTAATAGTTTTTATTTTTTGTAACAAAAGTGATTCGATAAAAAATGAAAAAATAAAAACTAAAAAATGGAAATCGTGGTGGCGAATTTTTGTAAACAGTTGGCGGATGATACAGTGTCTGGTAAAAGTCAAAATCTGAGAAATATTAAATGGGGGAAACTTAGTGGGAAATTTGAAGGCGTAAAGATTGGCACTATTATTACATATGATGGTCCACTCGTATATGGAATTTATTCAGGTGAGAATGTAATTGAATTGACAAATGCGATACTTGCGCCGTACAACCTTGCTGTTGAATACAACAACAGCTACTACCTAAATTTAGTCTTCAACTATTTTAGAACTGATTAATTAAAAAACAATGAAAAACTAAAAAATGAAAATTTGAAAAAATTGAATTTTTTGCCCCTAATTAATCACTACGCATTCCTAATCGCTTCGCTCATTCCAAACAAAACAAACAACAAACATGAACGCCGATTTCCGCCAAACCAAGACCGTTGAGAACTTCGCTGGTCTCATCCGCTACCAACGCGACCGCGATGTCCGTGGTCACTTCGCCGAGATTGACCTCGGAAAGTGCAACAACGTCGTCCAGTACATCAACGACAACATTGGCATGCTTTTGAAGGAGACGGCCAAGAAGGTCGAGGGTGTTACCCTCAAGAAGGGTGAGAGCACCGACAAGGGATTCAAGATTCTCATCACGTACACCGACGACTTTGGCCAGCATTGCCAGGAAATTGCCGACGTCATCACGAAGTTGGCCCCTGAGAAGACTGCCGAGGGCAAGGACCGGTTCAAGCTGTCTTTTGGCATGTTGTCGCACATCTTCGGACTCTACGAGGACATGACATTTCTCATCAAGAACGCAGTTGGCATTGCCAACCGTGCTCTTGATGAGAAGCAAATTCGTGTCAAGTGCACGGATTTCGCCGAGCTGTTCTTCTCGTGCTCAGTCAACATTGACTATGTTTTGGTCACATTGACCGACATTAGCACGAAGTACGTCATGGAGGCACGCGCCGAGAGCAAGCCCAAGTCCATTGTGCTGCTCCCTCGGAACGAGGTTCGGGGGATTGTTGGCAATCACGGCATCAATTGGATTGCCAAGTCTGGCATGGCCAAGAAGAAGGAGAAGAACGAGATTGTTGGTAAGACTTACATTGAGCTTGTCAACGAGAAGCTCGCACAACACAAGCTTCAAGTCTGCATCAATGCTTCCTTCGAGGATGATATTGCTTTGACCATCAGCACTGCTGACGAGAAACCCGCTGCTGCTCCTCCTGCGCAAATTGAGCAACCCGAGCTCAAGAACTCCTGGGGTGACCTTCCAACGACCGCATTTCCTGCACTTCCCGGCGCAAAGGCTGTCACCAAGAAGCCCATCAAGGCCATCTTGACCAAGCCCACTCAAGTCGCTCCCATGGCCAAGCCCACTCATGTGGCGCCCGTGGCCAAGCCCACTGAGACGGCATCTGACGACGAACTTGCACTCAAGCTTGAGATTGCAGAGCTCAAGCTTGCGATGCTCCAGAAGGCCAAGGCGCAGTCCATCAACTGAAGTCAACAGACTTCATTTTTTTTAATTTTTTAATAAGATAAAAAGTCAGGGATTGTATGGTTGGTAGTACATATTCATTTTAAATTTGTGCAGTACTAAGTTCGCGGATTGTGCAACACATTGAAGAAAAAGAACAGGTTCAAATATGACCTCTTCGGTTTTTACTTTTTATTTTGCTTTTTTTAATAAAATAAAAAAGAAAAAAAGTTAAAATGAAAAATAAGAAAAAAAGTAAAAAAGAAAAAAAGAAAAAATAAAATTATTTCATTAAACTAATTAATGATGATATGAGTTTAAGTTTTGTTTCGTGGGGAATTGAATCGAAATTTGTTTTTATTAAATAGCAAATTTGTCGAGACATTTGTTCTTTATTTCCTTTTATTTCGTCTTTAAAATGCGAGAATAATTCTTCGAAAATTGGTGTGATGATTTTTCTTATATTAATTTCTTTATAATAACGTAAACAATTAAAGCCACAGTCATGACATCCACAATTGTCACAAGGTTTTTTTTGGCACACACCATTTTGACACATAGGTGAATAATTGTCAAGATATTGTAAATATTCACCACATCTGCATTTTTTATACAACTTATCACATAAGCAAGTGCAATACCTTGTCATATCTAATCCATTCTGTACGGTTGTTGCATATCCATATGGGTAAACAGCACGTTCTACAATCATCCAAACAACATCTTTTGGAATATTAGTCGCTAAACGAATTACTTTATATTGTTCAAGCATATACGCTCTGTATTCAGATGGAAACTTTTTCCAATTATTTCTTAAATCTGCGACAGGCCAAAACATATTAAAATCAGCAATATAATTACTATGTGTGGTGCATTTTTTTCTACCTTTATAAAATTCAGTTATACATGAATTATGATATACACCTTTACCACCCGTACAATTATCCGATAGATTTTCTACCAGTTTACCACAAATCAAACAATTATGATTGCATAAATGTTCAAACTCTCTTCCTACTAACCTTACTTTTTTTTCATCACCATCATACTCATATCCACACCATTTACATACTAAATGTAAACGGTCATCCTCAATCCGCATTTGCATGCTTCGGCTTTTTTCTTTTTTCTTTTTTCTTTTTTCAATTTTTACTTTTCAATTTTACTTTTCAATTTTTACTTTTCAATTTTACTTTTTAATTTTACTTTTTAATTTTGCTTTTTTATGAAAAATTGTTGAATTAATTGTTGGGCCAATAGGCGCGCGGTTCTGGCACATTAATTTTTGATGTTTTGAACCTTATATATTGAAATCGCGAATATTCAATTTTAATACAATTCAAGACTGGGCTAGTTTTTGACCAAGATTAAAATAATATATTGAAACGGCAAATACAAAATGTTCCTATCATCAAAATTAAATGTGCCATCTGGCGCCCGGCCGCCTCCATAAAACTATTTAAAGGTTTAATATAAGAAAATAAATAAGCAAAATTTTGAAAACTTAAAATTGGCCGAACCCGGGCGCCATAGGGCACACCTGGGTTTGCTATTATAAACATGTTCAATTGCCAATGGCAATATATCAATTTTAATGTGTGTCAAACACCCGCGATTTTTTGACTTGAATTAAAATATTAAATTCGTAAGCGAATACAATCGGTTTCTATCATCAAAAATTAATGTGCCAGAACCGCGCGCCTATTGGCCCAACTTTCAATTAACAATTTATTAAAAAATCGATAAAGTAAAATGGAAAATAAAAAGTCAATAAAGTAAAATGGAAAATAAAAAGTCGATAAAGTAAAATGGAAAATAAAAAGTCAATAAAGTAAAATGGAAAATAAAAAGTCGATAAAGTAAAAAAATATATGGATGCAAAGCATCCGATGCGCTTATGGGGTGAAAAGAGTGTGGATGAGTTTTGTTTGGATGTCTTGTGGAAGGGAATAGAAATTAGTTTTGATAAGATAAGCCATTTGTAGAGGTATTTGGTTAGTACCTAGGTCAGTACCTTTTAAGGAGTCTTTAAAAAGTGCGAATAGTTCATCGTAGACAGGTGTTATGTTTTTAGAAATAAAGAAATTTGAAAATTTACGTAAACATTTAGTTCCACAGTCTGAACAACCACAATTTGCACATGGAAATTTACTACAAACACCATTTTGACACATAGGTGAATAATTGTCCAGATATTTTAGATATTCTCCACATCTACATCTTTCAGAATATTCACATAAACCTATGCAATAATCTTTAACTATAAGGCCATTTTGTACATTAGTTGCATATCCATAAGGATAAATTGCACGCTCTACAATCATCCAAACAATTTCTTTTGGAATATTGGTCGCTAGACGAATTATTTTATATTGTTCGAGCATATAAGCTCTGTATTCTTTCGGAAACTGTTTCCAATTATTTCTTAAATCCGCAATAGGCCAAAATATATTAAAATCATTAATTCTTGCATGACGATGTACGTTACATCTATCATTATGATATAATTTATTTATGCATGATTGATGATACATTTTTTCATTCCTAAAACATATATCTGACTCTTCAACAATTAAACCGCAAATATTACACTTATCATTACAACCAACATGAATGAATTTCCCATTTACGAACGCAATTTCAGAACTATCACCATTCACATACACATATTTACACAATTTACAATCTAAACGCACATTTACACCATCACTAGTACTCACAATCATCACTTCCTTTTTCATTTTCCTTTTTCAATTTTGCGTCGGATGCTTCGCATCCTCGCCGCCCTCGAGGTGTCGCACGCTTCGGCGCTTCGCGCCTTCGCGACGCGCAACGGTCGGCCCTTCGGGCCTCCCGGCGCTTGCTCCGACCTCTTCGGCTTTTTTTGTGAAGAAAAGAAAAAAGAAAAAAGAAAAAATTAAATTGGTGTGAATTGGTTAGTGGTTTTGTTGTATGAGTAACCGTATGTGCAAACAGTTTTTATGCAGTCTTGGACAATAGGGTTGTTATGATTTCGATAGAGATATTCGTTTAGACATAATCGATTGATTGGAATTCCGTTAATTGTGCCCACTCCAGGTTGGGTAAAATCTTGTGCAATAGATTCCATAATAATTTCTTTCATTCTAGAATTGCGCAATTTTGTTGAAGTAACAAGTTGTGATTTAGGAATATCAACATCAATATCATTATCCCAATGAATAACATTACGTGCAACATTATAACAGTCTTTGTATCTTACAACTTCATATCCATGGTCAACCAGAATAGCTTCTACATCTGGCCCAATATGTGAAATCCGACCGGTTACATCAGCACTCATATTTCCAAATTTTGCACTAGTCTCAATCAATTCATTCAACATACTAGTAATAGCATCATTATATTTCATCTTCATCTCAGCTCCACTTGGAAACATTTGGTTCCGCATCCATGTTGCCCTTCCCGACATATCCAACTTTTCAACCTCAAAAATTTCAATTTTTAAGAATTAAAAAATTAAATCGGGATAAATTGGTTGGTGTTTTTGTTGTAAGTGTATCCGTGTGAGCAAACAGTTTTTATGCAATTTTGAACAATAGAGTTTTGAATATTTTTATGTAAGAATTCATTTAGTCTTAAAGATAGATATTTAAAATCATTTTCAATTAATTCTAGTATTAGTTCTGATTGTCGAGACTTGCGCAAATTGGTTGCTGTAATAAGCACCGAGCCAGGAATATCAACAACAGTATTATTGTCCCATGATATGACTTTATGTTTTCCGCTTTTTGTTTTATAATTAGTATAATATGTTTGTACATCATAACCATGTGTAATTAAAAGTTTTTTTGTTTCGGATGTATAATTCACCATTGTAAGTAAAGTTGGTCCAAGGTCTATACTCATGTTTCCAAACTTTGCTTCAGTCTCGATTATATCGTTTAACTTACTAAGATTTGAATTATTAATAATATATTTCATTTCGGCTCCACTTGGAAACATCGTTCTTTTTAATCTTATTTTTTCAATTTTTATTTTTTTGTTTTTTAAATCTTATTGGAAAACAAAAAACCGTAGTCGGACCATTTTGTGCGAAGCACAAAATGAACATCCTAAAAACAAAAAACAAAAATTGAAAAAATAAGATTAAAAAGAATGATGTTTCCATACGGGGAGGAGATAAAAATAAGGTATTATGGCGCTATTACAAGTAAACTTAATGAATTGATTGAGTCAAAAGCAAAATTCGGAAATATGTATATAGATGTTACCCGTCAAATTCAAGATATTGGGTCTGAACTTGAAGTTATTTTAGTCGACCATGGTTATGAAGTAATAAGATATAATGATTATAATGCGCAATTTAAAGTTAATATTTCACGTACTATCATTAATTGGGACAACGAAATCGAAGTTGATAACATTCCAAATTCAAAATTAGTTACTTCAACGCGATTGCGTAAGTCTAGAATGAAAGAAATTATTATGCTATCTGTAGCTAGTGATTTTAGAGAAGATTGTGTAAGCATATCAGACAGTTTGCAAGTTAGTAAATTATGTCTAAATGATGACCTATGGAAAAATAGTTCTAATCCTATTGTGCAAGATTGTATAAAGACTATTTGCACATACGGTTATACATACAATGAAACAACCAACAAATTTACTCCAATTTAATTTTTTTCTTAAAATCAAAAAAAATGAAAATTTATGGACTAGAAAGATATTGCGAATGGAGGATAGTGTTAATGGAATTGGAAAATTAGAAGTTATTGTGTTTGGGTCGGTGAGTAGTCAGGATTATGACTTGATTGTGAATGTGAAAAGGGACCAAACAAATGAAAAGGTACATACGTATAATTTGCGGTGTCAAGAGTTGGACAGAGAGTTGGCAAAAATTTATACCGATAAGCCAGTTAATTCTTCACTTGGCTGTTGGGAAGATGGAGTATTGTTGTGGTCACAAAAAGGTTCAGACACGGCTGAAGTCAATAATGGAATTATTAAAACTTTTCATTTACACAAACAGATGTTTACTGAGTGTCCATTGCGGTTTATGCAACCGAGAAATTTGATGGACAAGATATTGACAACAACCAGAGATGTGTTATGCAAATGCAACAAGTCAATTCTTCTTGGTGATATGACTGATTTTATTTGCAAAGCTCTTGCAATTCCTGAAATAAGGTCACAAGGTGAACATCTTGTATATACATTGCTCAAGGGATATTTTGTTTCGAAAAGTCTTTGCAAAAAAATTCCAAGTTTGCAAAATTTGTGCGCAAACAAAAAGAGAAAGCAAAATCAAATTGCAATGTATAAGGCAATTTATGCCGCCCAGGACAAATATGAATTAGTCAGAAATCTACTAGTACAAAACCAAAAAGACAAACAACAAATCGACAATCTTTTAGAAAATCTTGACAGTCAAGAATTGAAAGATGAACTCAAAAACGAGACCGAATGGCATGAGATTAAACTCAATCGGCTTGTGCGTCAATTGCGAAAAATTAGAACCCTAGGACCAAGATTAGATATTATTGAATTGCTTGATTTTACAAAAGTGCGATTGGCAACCGCAGAAGACAAATACAAGAACATTGTATTTAAAGTTTGTCAAACAATCGAACTTGCAAACAACAATGAAATCTACACCAAAGAGGAAATCATAAATATTTTTCCCCACATGTATAATTTCATTTACCGTCAACCTATCACTGACAGAAACTTGCACGATTTGCAAAACCTTATCCGCAGTTTTCTTCACATCGCCCGCACCCACCCCGACTACTCCCGCCAACTACTTGAAATTTTATAATTTCGCGTCGCACGCTTCGCGTGCTAGCTACCCTCGAGGTGTCGCGCGCATCGGCCCTTCGGGCCTCGCGACGCCCTAGTCGCACGATTTAGTCCCTTCGGGACTAAATCTAGCTCCTGGCGCTCGCTCCGACCTCTTCGGTTTTTTTTCTTTTTTTATTTAAAAAACAAAAAAAATATTATTTTGAACGATAGTTGAAAATATCTTGCTCGCGGGGCAAGATAACGTTGCGCACGTGCCAGTTTAGTGCATTGCAGTTTGCAGTACGGAACTCGATACGTCTAATTAGTTCTTCATATGAAACAGACTCATCATCCTTGACACTCATAGGCTCAAAACTGTAAAGTTCACCATGTGATAATTTGGCCCGAATGCCATGTGTGGGAATGTCAAAGTAGACAATTGAACTCATTCTATAGGATACTAATAGACACAAAAAATCAATTTTTAGGGAGCTACGAGGGTGTGGGCCTTTGGCCCAAAACCCTCTCTCCCCAGCGTCCCTTGAAGTATGTAAAAAATATTTAAGGGACGCTGGGGAGGGGCGAAGCCCCGACCCGAGTCCCCGGGGGTGAAGGGGGCAGAGAGGGTTGTGGGCCTTCGGCCCACTCCCTCGTAGCCCCCTAAAAAATCAAATTTTGATTGTTGTGATGTAGGCGAGGAGAGCGACTTTGTTCTCCTTGATGTATGTCCATGCAGCGTCGTTGTCGTCTTGGGACAAGAATAGTTCCGTGTCTAGAAATGTTTGGCGTGGCACAATCATACCATTGTGCTTTCCATTTTGGAAAGACGCGATGAAAGCAAAACGGCACTCGCTTTCGTCGGTCTTTGGAACAGGCCAGATGAGAACATCCCTGACTCCAAGAAATTCTGCACCAACTAAATGTTGATACTTTGCCATACTGAACTAATATTAGGACAAAAAATTTCATTTTTTAAAAAATCACAACTTAATCGTGTGTGCGTAGGCCCGGAGAGCGGTAATGTTTGCCGTGATGTATGCATATGCCTTTTTGTAGTCGTCTGCGCTGGCCCGAACAAGCGAGTTGGCGTACATGTTGTACGGAACAAGGTCGCCAGTGAACTTTCCGTTGATGATGGGTGCGATGATAGGCACAGGGCACTCGGGTGTCGGGTGCACTGGAAACACCATGGGAATCAATGTAGCTTGGCCATCGGGCCCAATAGGACCTTCAGGAAGAAGATAATGAGTAAACTTGACACTCATGATAACAAGATAACAATAGGACACAAAAATTCATTTTTTTCCAATTTCTTTGTTTTCGCATCGCACGCTCCGACCTCTTCGGCTTTTTTGTTTGTTATTTAAAAAACAAAAATGAAAAAATTGAAAATGAAAAAACAAAATGAGTGAACAGGAATATAAGGAGCAACAGAAACAATTGAGTTTTGAGACAAATGTTTTAGTAACAGCAAATTATAATTTGTCATTTTGCCGGATGCAAATAAACCGTGGTCAAGATTTAGAATCCCTCATTCCAATTTTGCAAGAAATCCGGAACAATTGGAATTACCTTCCTAACTCGGCTAAAATAATGCTCGAAGCAAACGAACGCCTCCTCACCGCCAAACTAAAAAAATAATTTTTCTTTTTTAATTTTTAATGGAGGAAAGAAGTTGGGTTGTTTGACGGAGATTTTCAAGCATTTGTTTTTTCTGCTCTTCGGTCCATTCTAGTTTGTCATATTTTTCGACAACCTTTTTAATAAGTGCGACATGAACAACATATTCATTAATAATTCTAACTTGCTCTGAAATAATACTTTCCGCCTCAATAATATTTTTCATAGTGGCTTCGACAATTGCTTTGTCCATCCTAATCATAAAAATAAAAAATTCATTTTTTTGTTAATAACATTCTATTAACAAAATGTAATTAAAAAACAATAAAAAACTAGAGACAGTGCTCAAGTGTGGAGACGAGGGTGCGGGCCTCAGCAAGCAGGGTCTCGAGAGTCTTCTTGTTGGTTTGTTGGATTTTGTCCAACCCATCAACAGCAAGTCCGTTGTAGTAGGGCAGTCTTTCTGCAACACCTGTGCCAACAACTTCCACCTCAGCTGTTGCCTCACGGATGACTCCGCTGAGAGCAATGAGGCGCTTGTTGATGCTTTGCATCTGGCCAAAGTAAGTCATGTCAACTCCTGACATCCTGTTCTTTTTTAGATTACAAAAAATCAATTTTTAGGGGGCTATGCGGGAGTTGGGGCTTCGCCCCAACAACCCGCGCTGCCCCCTTCACCCCCGGGGACTTGGGTCGCTTCGCTCCCCGGCGTCCCTTGAAGTATGTAAAAAATATTTAAGGGACGCCGGGGAGCGAAGCGACCCAAGTCCCCGGGGGTGAAGGGGGCAGCGCGGGTTGTTGGGGCGAAGCCCCAACTCCCGCATAGCCCCCTAATTAAAGCCAATCATTTTCGACTTTGCGGGTGGCCCAGAGAGCGATTGCAATTTCGCGAAGAACGAATTTGTCAAGATTAATGAAACGTGCCCGAGCACGTTTCTTAAGTGCCAAAATTGCAACAACAGCTGAACGACAACGTAGAGTTGCATTTTGAATATTAAACATTTCGTTGTAATGTAAATGATTTTGATATTCATTAAGATTAATTCTAAATCCATTGTTAATGAGTACTCTAATAATGTCGTGATTATATCCACATACTAATCTATAATGTAACATATTTATAAATGTAGGAGTGTCTAAATTAGCGCCAATTGAAATATAATACTCTAGATTTTTAACATGTCCGCGCGAACAAGCCATCATGACAGGGGTACACTTAAATCTATTTTTTGCATTCACATCAACACCCATCTTGATAAATTTTTTAATCACATCCAAATCATCTGATTCCATAAAATGTAATACATTATCTCCATGAAATATATATTCACCCCATTTATTGTCTGGAATTTCACGCGATTTCAAAAATTTGTCCAACAACTCCTCATAAGTTTCCATCTTCTTAACTTCTATAATTTCAATTTTTTAAACAAAACAAAAAAGAAAAGAAAATGAAAAATAAAAGAAAATGAAAAAGAAAAGAAAATGAAAAGTAATATAAGATGACGACGAATGTGATGTTTCCATATGCGTGTTATACGCGCGGAGTAGATAATGAATATTTAGGTTGTGGTAGTGGGGCGACACCTGGGCCGCCGGGTCCGCCAGGCCCTCCCGGACCAACAAATCCGCTTAATCTTGTAAATTATACAGAGACGCTTACCGAGACAACAGCTGGTGATACTAATCTTAATTTGTTAGCGATGTCAGTTACGAGTAACAGTCCTACGTTGCATCCAGCAATGATATTTTATACAAATGTGCCAACAGGCGGAAATGTCGAATTAGGAACACCAAACGTGGCATTTGGTGGGCCAGGTATTGGTGCTGGTGGCACGACAACAAATGCATTGCCCCGTGGTAATATGTGGATTATTAGTGATGATGCAAATCCTCTTAATCCGAAAAGTTATGGTTCAGGTGGTACACTTATATTTAATTTCACGGAATTAATTAATACAGTTAGTATTGATTTATTAAATGTGGATGCTCCTGGTTGGTCAATCGACCTTTATGATATTAACAATGTTCTTATTGCGTCTGTTGTTCCGCTTAATCTTGGCACAAATAGTTTTCAAACAGTAGCTTTGCCATACACTCAAGTAAATCGAATGGAAGTAGTAATGCCCGGAATAGGTGCTGTTGGTGCATTTACCTATCAGAGAAGTAATTCAAGTGGGGTGCAATATGGTTATGTGCAAATTATTGACAATGGTACATTATCGACTGCATTGCCCACAAAACTAATTGGTGCATATCAAATATTTGTTGAGAGCATAATTTCAGGAGGGGCGACAGCGACATTTATGGCCGCAAAAGCTTCACAAACCTACGGTGGCAACTTAGTACGCACAACGAGTTCAACTTCTCTTCTTGGTGAACAACTAAACATTCTATGGACGGCGGCTCAACCCATAAATCTTATCCACTCCATTCCCCGCACAATCTCCACCGGCGCCTTCATCACCTACAAGTATTATATTTCCTACGTAATTTAGGGGGCTACGAGGGAGTGGTTTTCACTTGGAGCTTCGCTCCAAGTGAATTTCGCAACCCTCTCTGCCCCCTGCCCCCCGGAACCGAGGGGGTCTTCGACCCACCTCGGTTCAAAAACTGGATTTTATTTCCCGGGCGCCATAGGGCACCTGTTTTTCAATTATTGTATAAATATTATACATATTTTCGATTCTCAAAATTTTTTTGCAATTCAAAAACAGTCAATTAATTTGAAAGAGAAAACATAGGCAATAAATTGTATGTCTATTATTTATAATTCAGTTGAACATTATGAGCCAAAACCGCGCGCCACTCCCAGCTATAGGCATTTACGCGTATCAGGCTTTTCGTATTCATAAGATAAGTGTGAATTATATAAGACTGACTATAGCTGGGAGTGGCGCGCGGTTCTGGCTCATGAAGTTCGAATATTATATATTGATTGTATATTGTTAGTATTGCAGATTTTTTCTTGTTCAAATTAATTGACTGCTCTTGAATTGCAGAAAACAAAAAAAATATTATCTATATCGAAACTATATCTAACTATCAAATTAGGCGTGCCCAATGGCGCCCGGGAAATATTTTTGCCCACAAAGTGGCTTAAAAACGAAAAAAATATAAAGAAGAAAATATATGAACGTAGTGATTAGGTGAATGCGGTTGGGATATGCTTGTTTGAATACAGCGCTTAGGGAGAAAGGAATATTTTGTTCTAGGACGGCGAGGAGTGAGACGATACGAGAAAAGAAAATTGGATATGCGGAGGAATTGTTTGATAAAAATTTAGATGATTTGATGGTGATATTAGAGTATAATGAGAAACATGGAATTAGGTTTTATAGATTGTCAAGTGAAATGATGCCGCATCTGTCGAATCCGGAATTTATCCCGAAATCCCAAAGAGATAATCCAAAAGCACTCTCTTATGACATAAGAAAATATAAAAAGAAATTAAGAACAATTGGCGAGTATGCAATTAGTAAAGGTCATAGGTTGACATTTCATCCAGGTCAATTTGTTGTCGTTGGAACACCGGACCAGAAAGTGTTTAATAATTCAGCAAGAGAATTATATGCACATGCACTTGTGCTTGATTTAATGGGTCTTGATTATAATTCAGTTATGATTGTTCATGGTGGTGGTATATATTGTGATAAACCGAAGACGATTTTACGATGGGCCGAAAATTTTGATAAATTACCAATTGAAGTAAAACGCCGATTAGTTTTAGAAAACGATGAATACTGTTATTCAGCGGATGATGTATCACAATCTTTGCCAAAATTTCCAGGTTGCGGAAAACGATTCCGAATCCCAATAGTATTTGACATGTTTCATTACGACTGCATGAATCGTGTAATCGCACAAAGAAATAAAATTTCAAAATCAACAGATTGTCATTCATGCTTAATTCCAAAGCAAAGAACAATTCCTGAATTATTACCAGCTATAATTGAGAGTTGGTCAGGCCGAACAGTTAAAATGCATATTTCTGAACAAGGCCGAGGCCCACTTGGTAAACACGCATATTATGTTTCTCATATACCGCAATGGGTCCTCACATTATCGAAAAAAATAAAAATAGATTTAATGGTCGAAGCAAAAGGAAAAGAACTCGCCGTCAAACGCCTCGTCAAACTCCACCGCATCGCCTTACTGGGCCCCAAAGGGGCCCAGTAAGGCTCGCTGCCCTCGAGGTGTCGCGCGCAGCGGCCCTTCGGGCCTCGCGACGCGACCTGGTCGCCCTACTTGGTCCCCAAAGGGGACCAAGTAATGCTCCCGGCGCTCGCTCCGACCTCTTCGGCTTTTTTAATTATGTTTAAAAAAGCTGAGGTCGGAGAGTCCGATGCAAAAAAAGAGAATGAAATTATTTCGTTGGGGGTTGATTTTTGTTTTTTGTGTGTTTTTCATTAGTGTTAAGAGTGGGATGAATGGATTCTTTTTGATATGATTAAGGATGATGTTGAGAACATCACGCGGAAATATACGTGAAAATAAATTTAAGTAAGGTAAAACTACATGTAAATATTCATAATACATTACGTTTGCATATAAAGTATTTTTTATCAATAATATTTGGTTAAATTGTGTACTTAATTTATAGTTTTTGTTCCATCTATAATGATGATATAAACATGCTTTGCCAATAACAAATGATTTTTTATAAGCGGTATTGCATTCGTAACAAATACTCATTTTGTCATGAGATGGCAAACATTTTTCGCAAAGATACTGATGAGATGTGCTCATAGGAAAACTAATTTTACAGGAGTAACATTTAGAGATATGTTCACTGCATCTTTTTAGTTCGCTGTTGACGAATAATTTTTTGCAATATAAAAATGTACATTTATTTAAATTAGTGCAATCGGTATAAAATGTTGAAACATTATTATTCATACTATTACATTTTTCAGTATGAACGAGCATTTCACATACTACAACATCCATATGGCATACATCGTTTTCAATATAAAAATTATTATCTTCTTTGTTTTTGTAATGTCCTACATTTTTTGTAAGATAAAAACCAGTGCCATTGTCTTTGCAATGACTACGACAAGTATGTTTATCACAAAAATATTTATTCTTCTTTTCCGCATAACAACCTGGAAAAGCACAAATACATTCTAAACACAAATACTTAATATTCTCCACTTCATTCTTCTTACACCTTTGACAAAACATTATCACCTAATCACTTCGTTCATCTTTTTTCTATTTCAATTTTGTTTTTTTCTTTTTTTAATAAAAAAACCATAGTCGGCGTCTCCTAAAAAAGAAAAAAACAAAAAAGAAAAAACAAAAAAGAAATTATTTGCGAATGATGATTTCGGAACAGGAGATGGGTTTGGAGAAGTATTGCTGTGGGGTCATGATTGGCGGGAGTGTTACAACGTGATTCATGATAAGGTAGAATAAGTCTTTCGGCAAAGCGAACAAATGTGAGTATTCAGCAGGAGGTGTACGACGCAAAGATGTGTACAAAGCGTAATAGTATTTGAGAAATCTTGCGGTCACTTCGTCTATGTTTACGATAATGCCATCGATAACTTTTAAGATAATTTCATTTGTATCGTTAAATTTTGCCATATAATCATATAAACACCTCATTGCACCACCGTGGAAATGTGGTGCAAAAATACCATTGCAACCAGTACATTTAATAAGATTACGATTAGTACACGAAATACAAATATTTGAATATCGATTATTTTCATTTACAAAGCATTTGTAACAAATGTGACATCTAGAATAATGTTTTTGGCAGCGCATTAATTCGTAATTAGTAATAGTCATATCGCACGTTTTTACAGTGCACATATTAAGAGGCTTGCATCCAGAATACCCCTTATAATCGCCACGATCGCTAGGATATCTGTTTGAATATTTATTACATATGTCACTATGAATACTATAATCACAATACTGTTTTCCATCACCTGAATATGCTGAACACAAATCAAAATCAATGTAAAACTGAATTTTTTCAGGTTTCAAATAACTTGGTGCATTATGGCATCTACCAGAAACAGTAATATACTCTTCGCCTTCTTCATCTGCACAAATTCTACACGAATGGTTCGCACAAAATTTTCCATTATGCACAACATCCCGACAATCAGGCGATGCACAAATGCAACTCAAACACAGATACTTCTTATTTGGCACCTCATTCTTCCCACACCTCCCACACACTTCCATTTTGTTTTTTTTTTAGTGGGGTTTTTTAGCTCAAAAAAATCAATTTTTAGGGGGCTATGCGGGAGTTGTGGGCTTCGCCCACAACAACCCGCGCTGCCCCCTGCCCCCCGGAACCGAGAGGGCCTTCGGCCCATCTCGGTTCAAAAACTATTTTGTTACTAACTACTTTAGTGGGAATGTAACTGCGTTTAATTTTAATTATGTCTGCTATGGCGAAAACGGTTGCTACAGTAGACCCAGTCGCACTTATAACACCGATTGCAAAAGCAGTCTCATATAAATATTTACTCATTTTAGTCACTTAGTTCCTTTTTTCTCTTTATTTTTTAATTAAATAACAACCAAAAAACTAAATAAAAATATTAAATGTTAATGGTGTGTAAATGACGGTTAAAGCGCCAGCGGTTAAACGACGATATAAAATGGAAAAAATATTTTTTAATTTACGTGATTATAACATTTTTATTTGTTTTAAAGAAAATATAATTATATATTTTTAAATTCAAGTAAAAATCCGATTAATGAAAATCCTAAACGGCAATTTTTCTATTTTATATCATCAGTTAACCGGGAGCCCGCATAACAAAATTAAAAAATGTTTGGTATGAGCAGAGCCCCTAAAATTGAAAAACATATTAAAGATAAGTCTGAGAAATTGGAACTAGAAATTGGAACTAGAAATTGGAACTAGAAATTGGAACAAGAAATTATAATTAAAAAATAGAACTAAAAAACAAACGGAGAAATTATGAGTAATAAAAAAAACACAATAAAAGCGAGTGAGTTGAAAGGTGTGGTGGATGCGGAGATTGTGCAGAAGAATTTGTTGGGCCATCATTTGAAAAGTTTTGACGAGTTTACGTCAGGAGGTATTTATCAGATTGTAACGCAGTTGTTTCAAGCAGAAAATACAATCCAGAACGAGCGCAATAAGACCGAAGAGGACAACAGTATTGAGACAATTCAATTTACTGCGAAATTTACAAATGTTAAGATTGAACGTCCAACAGATGTTTCATATGAGACAGGAAAAGTCGGTATTTTAACACCAAATTTGGCACGTAAACATAATAAGAATTATTCAGCCGCGGTTTATTTCTCCATGAGCATTACAGCAAAGGCATATTTGCATAATGTGGCAGAGCCGGTTGTGCGTACTGAAGATATTACTGATTTCCGATTTGCTAGTATGCCTATTATGGTTGGCAGCAAATTATGTCATACATACGGTGCAAGTCGCGAGACAATGCTGGGTCTTGAAGAAGACCCACGAGACGAAGGTGGTTATTTTATTATTAAAGGTACTGAATGGGCAATTGATTGTATGGAATCACGTATTTTTAATAGTCCGCATGTGTTCCGCAACGTTGGTCACGAGAAAGAAATTACTCGTCTTGAGTTTATTTCAAAGCCTGGTGATGATTACGAGAATTCCAGTTCTATTATGCTTAAATATATGACAATGGGAAATATTTTCCTGCATTTTGATTCAAATTTGTATTTAAAAGTGCTTGAGATTCCATTCTTTATTATTTTCCGATTGCTCGGAATGACAACCGACAAGGAAATCATTGATAATATTGTATATGGATATGAGGGTCCATCAGGGAAACCAGATGTTGTATCATCGCATATGTTTAATATTCTTAAACGCGCATTTAAGACAAAAGACCCGGTTTTTGGAGGTGCGATTAACATAACCGACCAGGCACAATTGCTTGATTATTTTGCTAAACAGAATGCGATTCTGTACGATGGTGGAACAATTGGAGTAACAGTGCCGGACGAGAAAACAGTAAAATACTTATTCAAGAATTTGTTGTCACTTATTGACAAGAATTTATTGCCACATATTGGATTAAGTTCGCAATATCGTCATACAAAACTGCGTTATCTTGGACATCTTATTCACAAGATGTTGCTTGTAGAAATGCAAATTGAGGATTCAACAGACCGCGATTCATTAATTAACAAAGCCGTACTTCCTGCAGGAAGCAGTTATGCAAAGTCATTTAAGACGCAATTCAATATTGCTATTGTGCAGCCGATTAAAAAGAAATTAACAAAGGATTTTAAGAGTATGCCATTTTCGCAAGTGCAACTTGGACAATCGGTTAAATCGGCTGTTCATGGACTAGATTTAGAACGGTCTTTGATTCAGGCAATCACAACAGGAAACAAAGAGATTACAATGATGAATCGCAAAATCACAAATCGTCTTGCGTCGGAAATGTTGCATCGCAAGAATCAAACAAACGTAATTAGTACAGGCCGTGTTATTCGTACTCCGAGCACATCATCGTCGAAACAGGATGCACGTGCCGACGAGATGCGTCGAGTGCATTCAAGTTATACTGGATTTATTTGTCCGGCACAATCTGCCGATACAGGTGAACAAGTAGGAATGGTAAAACAAATGGCTATTTCGGCTTCGATTAGCAGCGCTAGTTCATCTGAAATGCTGAAGGATATTTTGCGTGGGGACCAATTGCTAATTCCATTGCAAAAATGTTATCCAATTAATATTCATAAATTGTCACTTTGCAAAGTGATGGTAAACGGTGATTGGATTGGTTGCTGTCAAATGCCCCAGATTATGTTTTACAAATATCGTGAATTGCGTCGTTGTTATGTAATTAACGAAAAGGGTATTCCAACAAAAACAGAAAAACCCGGTATTGACCCACACACAACAATTCATTGGAACACACGTTCAAACGAACTTGGATTTTGGGTAAGTGACGGACGTATGTTGCGACCGCTGCTTATTGTGCGCAACAATTCTGAACTCGACCCAGTTGGTTCCACAATCTTAAATAGACAAGATAAAAACGACAAGAAAGAAAAAAAGAAATACAATCCGCGCGCAAAATCAATTGATGGCGTTAATTTTGAACAGAATATTGTGCTAACACAAGAGGATATTCGCAAATTGGCAAGTGGCGAGATAAATGTTTCATATTTGCAACTTGAGGGAATTATTGAATATATTTCGCCACAAGAAATGGAGAAATGTTATATTGCAAAATCACTTGATGATTTATATGAGAACCAAAACAACCCACTAAAACAATTTACTCATTGCGAGATTCCAGAGGCATTGGTGGGAATGCCGGCATTGACATGTCCATTTGCGAATTCAAATCCATGCGCTCGCACAACGTTTCAAACAAATCAGGTGAAACAGACATGTGGATGGTATGCACTTAATTGGCCTCATCGTATTGACAAACATGCATTTTTGCAATATTATTGTGAGACGCCACAAATCACAACAATGGCGAATAATTATTTATATCCGAATGGCGTGAATGCGATAATTGCGATTGCAAGTTACGGTGGATTTAATCAGGAGGATTCATTATGTTTGAACAAATCATCAGCCGAACGAGGAATTTATGAAGGATTGCATTTTAATTTCTCAAAGACCGAACTTGAAAACGGCGAACATTTTGGAAATCCTGATGTTAATCATACGATTGACATTCGTAAACATGCCAATTATAATTTGCTAGTGGATGGTATGGTACGACGTGGTCAGGTCATTCGCAAGAATGATGTGATTATTGGCAAGTATTTTACAATCAGCAAACCGACTGACCATCATACATATAAGGATATGTCGGTTATTTACACAGGTGCGGAAGTAGCTGTTGTTGATTTAGTTGTTCGGGCGCGAAACGAAGAAGACAAGGAATTTTGCACTGTGAAATATTCAAGTGTGCGTCGGCTTTCGACTGGACATAAATTCTGTCTGTCTGGTGACCATCAGGTTTTGACGACCACAGGTTGGAAAAACATTACAAGTGTAACTCTAGAAGATTGTATTGCAACTCTTGACCCTGAGACGAACCGAATCGGTTTTGAATGTCCGACTGAAGTGTATAATTTCGATTATACTGATTATTTATATTCACTTGATTTCGAGACAGATGGTAAAAAATACAGTATGTGCACAACACTAAATCATCGTATGTATGTCAAAGATGGGCCAGGATTTAAACTTGTGGAGGCAAATCTGGTGGTTGGACAGAAAGATGTTGTTTACTTAGGTGCGGATTTAGAAGAAATTAGAGTTCAAAACCCACGGGAAATCGTAATGAAACCCAATACGGGAACAAAAGTGTATTGTGTTGAAGTGCCAAATCATATATTCTTAACAAGAAAAGGTGAAAATGAGCCAATGTGGACGGGTAATTCATCACGCGCTGGACAGAAGGGTATGACAGGAATTGAGTATGACCAGAGTGATATGCCATTTACTCAAAGTGGGATGATTCCGGATTTGATTCTAAACCCGCATAGTATGCCATCACGTATGACTATTAATCAATTAATTGAGGGTCAGATTGCAAAATTGTGTGCTTTGAAAGGAGTGCAAGCGGATGCGACAATTTTCACAAAGGTAGAATTTAAATCTATTGCAGAGGGCTTAGAGGCGATTGGATTTAATTACAATGGAACAGAGAAGATGATGAATGGAATGACTGGAGAATGGATTGATACGGATATCTTTATTTCGCCGAATTTCTACCAACGTTTGCAGAAGTATGTTGAGGACAGCATGTATTCGATTAATTCAGGACCGACTGACGTCTTAACTCGGCAAGCTCTTGAGGGTAAATCAAACCAGGGAGGATTGCGAATCGGTGAGATGGAGAAAGATACACTTGTCTCGAGTAATCAAATCAAATTTGCAAACGAAGTGCTTGCACACAACACAGATGCATTTAACATTTACATTTGTCGCAATTGCGGAAACCGTCCAGTTGTGAACGAAAAGAAAGGAATCATTAACTGCAAGGTTTGCGTTGACAACGCCGATGTGGTGAAAGTCTGTAGCACATGGGCGAGCAAACTCTTCTTGCAAGAACTCGAAAGCATGAACGTTGGTGTCCGCCTCAAAGTCAAACCCTTCCAATACGAAAATCGATTTTAATTGTTTTAATTTTAATAATTTTTTCTTTTTGTTCATTTTTACTTTTTTAATAAAAAATATAATAATAAAAAATATAATAATAAAAAATATAATAATATAAAATGGCGCAAGCTCAAATTAACCGTGTGACAGGAAATTTACGGTGTGATGATATTGTCGTAAATGATGATGTTATTGTTAACGGAGAAATTCGTCCAAAGTCGACAACTAATCCTGTCACTATAAATGGACGTGCAGTGGTAAACGAAAGTTTAACAGTTCGTGGAGATTTGATGGTAGATGGTTACATTATTGGCCAATCAGACATAACAACTCGTGATTATGTTATTGTTGGTGCAGGAACAGCTGGAACTGTATGTGGGTACTTATTAAATAAGTACGATTATGATGTGGTTGTACTTGAAGCAGGTGAGGATTATGATACTAATCCTGAAATTGTTAACGCAAAACCAATTGGAGCGCTTGAGACAGGATTTTTAAATTATTTCTTTTGGAACACCCAGATTCAACCAAATGCGAACATGCCGAATGAGCGTCACAACCATATTACTGGTGGTCGTGCTCTTGGTGGAACATCAACAGTAAATGACCAAATTTATTGGCGCGGAAATTTGAATGAGTACGCACAATGGGGAGGATTATTTGCTAATCCTGTTTATGTACAAGATGCATTTGTTGCAGTTGAAACATATGTAGGTACAACACAAAATCCTGCAGCCCGTGGAACATCAGGGCCTTTTACTGTGCGCCAAACAAATTTAGTCCCAGTCGGAACTAAAATCGCGAATGCTCTTCATGATTCATTATTAAAACCTGAATTTGGAGCGCGTAACATTCCTGTTGTTGATGATTTTAATTCAGTAAATGGACCGGCAATTTCGCCTCAAGCACAAGTATGGATTAAAGAATTAACTCCGACTACAGGCGAACGTCAAAGCACTTCGATTTGTTTGTTAAAGAAAAAAGTAACTGATTTAGAAGTACAAAAGGCCGCAACTGTATTACGAATTGTATTTGATAGCACTGGATTAAATGCAATTGCTGTTGATTACTTACAGAAGAATCGTGTTCATCGTGTGTATGCTCGCAATAAAATTATTTTAAGTGCTGGTGTTCGTTCATGTGCTGTATTAATGAAATCGGGATATGGTCCAAAAACTTTATTAGAGAGTAATGGTATTAACGTAATTTATGATAATCCAAATGTGGGACAAAATCTTCACAACCATTTGTTTGTCACTCCTCAATTCAGCTGCCCTGTCATTGACAATCAAGATGTTGCTCGTCCTGGTGGCACTGCATTAAACAAAGATTTGGCATTTATGTGTGCTGTGCCATTTCCATCTGACCCTGCAACAAGTGTAGGATTAGAGTACACTGTTATTAACGCCGCTGCTGGTGTTGGAGTAATGGCGATAATTTTGAACGACCCGCAAAGCAGTGGAAGCATCCAAATTTTTACAAATGATAAATTGCATGAATTAATTGTAAATTTACCTTCATTATCAAACGCTGCTGATGTGAATCGTATGGTTGAGGCCGTAAAAATTTACAAAGATGTTATTAATTCTATTCCTGGTTATGGTTTTATTACAGTTATTCCAAACACAGATGTTGATATTGCGGCATGGGTAAAAGCCAATGCCAACCATATTCACCATTACACTGGAACATGCTCAATTGGCGCTGTTGTGGATTCTCATTTACAAGTAATGGGAGTAAACAATTTAATGGTAGCGGATGCTAGCGTCCAAAATCCAACCATTAAAGGCCACACATATGCCAGCTCTGTACTAATTGGTATGGCTGCTTTTTCAGAAATCACCGGTATTACCACAAACATTTCATTTTAATTTTCAATCAAAAAAATTGAATTTTGTGATGCTATATAAAGACGATGAAAGACAGGCATTTGGTTGAGGAGAGGAATTATACTATTAATGTAACAGAGGCGAAAGTGTATGCAGAAGATGGCGGTGAAGACCGGTATGTTTGCGACATTGATGTCTTTTTGGAACTTGGTCAAAAACTTGGAGTCCATTTTGTGCCAAACGAGACTTATGAAGTTGACCACAAGATTATGAGACTTCTTGTAATCGGTCAAGAACTCAAAGTTGTTCAACAAATGCTCGACAGAAAAAACCAAGCCGAAATGATTAATATTGAAAAGTACAATTCTGGAAAAAATTAATTTTTAATTTTTTAATTTTTTACTTTCACCCGAAAAAACCACAAAACCAAAAACACAAAATTGGAAAAAAATGAATTTTTTGTGTCTATAAAAGCAACAGACAAAACATGTCATTGGCTATTGAGAAGAAGCGCGCTCGCCAGGAGGAGCAGGTGGAGCAGGACGTGAACCTCTCGGGGTACACGGAGCCACTAGAGGTCGAGACCATCGAGGAAGCGAAGCAGCAGCTGCAGCGCAGACAAAAGGTGCTGCTGGAGCAGAGCCGTGTCGATGAGTGGTTCAGGTACTGCCACAGGTACACGGAGGAGCACCCTGACGGAAGCTGGTACCCTGACGGGATGGCGCAGCTGTTCAAGTGAACCACACCTCGGGAACCCGAAAACAAGAAATCAGAAAAAAATGATTTTTTTGTGTCTAAAAACGAAGTAGGGATGGAAGTGATTCCGTTGTCACCGTTTGATTGGAGAGCAGCTCTTGAGGAGCTCAACTCGCCAATTGAGCTTTTCGAAGTTTCGGACTTCTTTCCATTGCTGACAATGGACCATGAGCCCGACTACAGTGGGCTCGAGCTCGAGCCGACACAGAAGCGTCATTGCCGCGACGACTCCGCATGCATCAGCATCGGAGACCCAGAGTTTGAACAACTCTGGTCCGAAGCCGTCGGAAAACTCTAACTTTTTTGTTTTTCAAAAAATGAAAATTTAAAAGCTAAAAAAGGATGGATTGTTTGGAAGTAGATAGTTTCGAGTATGGAATCTTTTTCGGGATTCCGAACATTAAGCCTCATGGTCTCATCGCCCCGAAGATGCCGAGGTTTACGAAGGCACCTCTGCCTCAACCACAACCACAAAAACTCAAAATTGTGAAAAAATGATTTTTTATATTCTATGAGAGGATGTCGGAATATAAAGTTATTAGACAACACTTTGAGAAAAGCGAAACGGCAGTTGTGCTCAACGACTACTTCACCGACCCTGCCAAAGTGATGCAAAAACTCAAAAAAGAATTTCCCCATCCCGACTACAACATTGCATTTTTCAGGGGCATTTGGCTCCTCGAAAAACTATAATTTCTCTTTTTTGTTTTTTTTTGTTTTTGCTTTTTGGAGGTTCATTTAGTCCAGAAGGGACTAAATAGTCCGGTTATGGTTTTTTGTTAAAAAACAAAAACTATTGTTTAGAATTGTAAAGACGATTGTTTGCGTTAATAGTCATAAAATAAATTGTAACCGGAAAAGTAATTGGCGCAAAAGCTGTGTAACATGCGCCAAGAAAAAGGCCCATAAAGGTTGTTGATATAAGTACTGTGGACACACGAACTGTTCCGGTAATAATATTTTCATTTTTGATACTAACAAACTTATCACCATCCCAAATTTCACCCTTGCACAAACTATAAACAGTATGACCAAATCCCATACACGCACCTCCAGCTCCACCAGCCGCAACAAAACGAAGGTACTTAGACATGTTTGTTTTTGTAGCTTCTAAAAATTCAATTTTTAGGGGGCGGAGGAGGCCGTAGGCCGACTAGGGCCCGCAACCCTCTCTGCCCCCTAAAAATTGAATTTTGTGAAGTTAAAAAAGAACATGCTTACCAAGGTTGCAAAGATTGCAAATAAGAGTAAAACGGTTAAAACGGTTAAAGATAGAACCATTATTATTGGTGGAGCGATTGGTGGATGTGTTGGTATTTTAACAGCTGTTGCTGTATTTAAACCATCACCTGAAACATACATTACTAATGATTGTATGAGTCCTGATGATTGCGATTATTACTGTGAGTCGAAACACACAGAATGGGTAGTAACTACAACTCCTGGTGGACGTTTTATATGTGACGTTTTCCGACTAACAGGTCATGTTATTGTGGGGGCTGCTTGCGGAGTAGCATGTGGTATCTTAACATTTCCATTTATGATAGTAGCAGCACCTGTTACCATTCCGTATTTCTTGTTGGCAAAATCCACTAAACAATACAATTAATTTTTTATATAAAAAACAAATAAAAAATTGAAAATTAAAAACCTAAAAAAGCAAAACATGCTTACTAAGGCTGCAGTTGTGGCGGGTGTCATCGGAGGATGTGTTGGTGTGGGTTCTGTTTTGAACAATTTCACACCAACGCCAAAGGAGTACGAGGTTAGTAATTGTCGTGAAGACGTATATTGCGACCATAGATGCGAAGAAAATCACGTGTACACGACTATCCGACCGTCCAACACCGAGCGTTTCGTTCGTGACGTGTTTCGATTTTCTGGATATGTTATTGGATGTGCCTTTTGTGGAACAATTGGAGGTGTCTTGGTATTTCCATTTCTTGCAGTAGCAGCCCCTGTTTCCATTCCATATTTCGCATACACACGCTCCAATTATTTCTCAAAGCAATAAATCAAAAAATACAAAATTGAAAATTAGTTGGGCAATTTCTTTTGGAAATATTTTTTTGTGTTTGTTACAAAGCAGAAAGGTAAATGCGCTTTGTATAGCGGTTTTACAGTAAACCAAATCGAATGCGCTTATAAAGAAATCGTCTAATTTTTTTGCGGTTAATTTGTTAACAAAATTTTTACCAACATAATCAACGGCATTATATTCTTCAGAATTCATAATAAAATACAGTGATGGGTTGTACGCTTCATTCTGAATATCATAATATGTCAAACCGTGTTTAAGCTTAATGGCAATTCGGCATATATAAGATTTTTGGTCACCAACTGAGCGTTCAAATTTAAATTCTAAATTAGTTTCGGTTGTTAATTTTACCGTAAAATACAAACTGTAAGCTTTTAAATTTGTACCAGAATATTCGACATAACAGTTTGAATCTAACATAACGAATTTTTTATTGTTCGGTGAAAATTTTCTCAAAAACAAGAAAACCATTTGTCTGTTACATAATTTTTTATATTCATTTAACTGCTGTTCTTTTTCCAATACCGACATTCCATTTACCCCTAATCACTTCGTTCCTTTTTTCAATTTTTTTGTTTTTTGTTTTTTTATTTTTTGGTTTTTTGTTAATACTTAGAACTAATATGAGAATAAATCGCAAGTGGAACTGTAATTGGTGTAGACAAAACAATAATAGGTGTGAAACAAAAACCAAGAAAGGAACCAAGTAAATAAGCTTCTGGTTTTAAGTGCATAGTATCATTGAAAGTGTAATGAATATAAACAGCTCCTAACGGAATACCTAAATGTGCACTAACATTAATAACTTTGTCAACCAACCGGCTCATTCCTAATCGCTTCACTCATTTAGTTTTTAATTTCAATTTTTTCTTTTTTATTTTTTATTTTTAATAAAAAAGAATTAGGATTTAGTGATGGTTCCAAAGAGAGGAGATGTAACTGGCTTCTTGTGCTAGGTATTTGTCTGAGTAATTTACAGAGAGAACTTTGTGATGGAATGCGGGGGTTTTTGCCATGTTTGAATATTTTTGAAGAGTTGAGTTTCTAGGATAACCTAGTTGGAGAAGTTCATCACGAGACCATTGGAAATATTCGTGAGGAATTCGAGCGTATAGAGGGAATCGATTGTATGCGATATTATCATCTGTAATAAGAATAATTTTTCCATACTTCTTGTTATCAAGAATGGAATTCATAAATTCATCAGAGAGCAAAACATCACAATCGTCTATAACTAGCATTGAATTCGATATCGATTCACCAATATCATTAATAAAATTTAATTTATAATCAATAGTTGATATATGATGAGATTGAACACCAGAAAGACCTAAATAATAAAAATGTCGTTTGTACATTTGATTGCACATATATTTTACAAATGTAGTTTTACCAGCACCAACAGGCGCCCAAATAACATTTACTTTCTCACGTTTAACACGTTCACTAAAAACATTTTCCGCCCATTTACGCCGAACGAGTTTCATTTTCTTAATTTCCATTTTCAATTTTCAATAAAATTGAAAAGGAAAAAAATAAAGAACGAAACGAGTGAAGCGACTAGGGATGAGTGAAGCGATTAAAAATACTATTTTAGATATTCGAGATGCTAGTTTTATTCCTGTTGCTATAGTCGGAGGTTTAATTGGATGTTATGTTTCACCAGAAGTACAATTTTTACCTGACCAATCAAATAAAGAATATGTATTATCATGTTGCAT
>JACCDT010159121.1_pt1 | contig 28614 bp, 5 predicted proteins | sample 7446291 | NCBI WGS metagenome assembly JACCDT01 (sample SAMN15323446, study PRJNA562643) | freshwater metagenome | isolation source: river surface water | place: USA:Blue River Watershed | collected 2017-08-17 | reverse complement strand
AATAACGTACATTTCATATTAAAGAAAAAAAATTTATCTAAAATATTATATCTAACTAAATTTAAATGAGTAATTTTAAAATATTTGGAAATAAATCTGGTAAATCTCTAATAAAAGTTACAAAAGAAGGAAATGACAAATTCAATCCTATATCTAATTTTGTATATGTTGATGTTAAAAAAATTAATCAACCATCATTAGTTTTAGAAAATATTAATAATCATAATGAATTAACTCTTGGTATAAATTCTGGGGCTAATTTAGTTATTAGTGGAATTAAAGAATTTGCTAAATATAACTTTTATATCGTAAAACAATTTTCTCAAGATGCATCAATTACAGATATATGTGTAATTAATGATAATAAAATATTTGCCCTTAATCATGGTATATGTATTGTTGAAGGTGTTTGTTATGAAACAGATAATTATTTAGAAACTAAAACTAATCAAATTATTATTTCTGTATTAAAAAGAAATCAAGCTGAAATATCTGATGATACATCTACATTAAATGTTAATTTTAATGATAATTTAAAATTAGATGTTATTGGTGGAATACCAAGTATTGATTTTGTATATGTTAAAGGTAATGATAATTGTACTATTATTAATAATAATGTTGTTGGTGTAAAATCTGGTAATTGTTTAATTAAAGCATATAAAAAAGGTGATAGTACTTTTAAAGATTTAATATCCACTTTTGTTATTAAAATTAATAAAGTTTATCAAAAAAATTTAATGCTTGATAATATTAATTCAAATAATATTTTATCAATTAATAAAAATTATAAATTAAAAGTCAGAAATGCAGTTGAAGACCCTAAAGTTATTTATATATTATCTAACCCTAATATTTGTTATATTAAAAATGATGAAGTAATTGGTGTAAAAGAAGGTTTTTGTGAAATTAAAGCTGTTACATTAGAAACTAATAACTATTTAGCTTCATCAACTAATAAAATTTTATTGGTTTTCTCTAAAAATAATCAAGCTGAACTTAAAATTAATAAATCTGGAACATTATATTATTTAAATTCTATTAAATTAGAAGGTATTGGTGGTAGTACTGATAGTGAACCTGTTTATAAAGCTGTTAATGATAATTGTAAAGTTATTAATAATACTATTATTGGTATTAAAGCTGGCATTGGTAAAATTGAAGTTGTTAAAAAAGGTAATGATGTTTATAATGATATTAATATGACAATTCAAGTTGTTGTTGAAAAAATTAAACAACCTAATTTTAAAATAATAAATTATGATAATAATATTTTTATTAATCCTGATATTAATGTTTTATTAGAAACTACACAAGTATTAGAAGATTCAAAAATTGTATTTTTAGATATTACAAATAATTCTAAATTAAATTTATCAAATATTAATGGTAATAAATTAAATGCAATTAATGAAGGTAAATGTGTGATTCAAGCAATTGCACAAGAAACTAATAATTATTTAGAAACTGTTTCTGAACCAATTATTATTAATTTTGTTAAAAATGATCAATCTGAATTAATTGTTGATTATGAAAATAAAATGAATTTTAATTCATCACAAATTTTAAAAGTAACTGGTGGTAATTCATCTAGTCCTATTACATATAATTTACAAAATAATATTTGTTCTCTTACTGATAATTCAATATTTGCAAATACTGTTGGTTTATGTCCTATTACTATTAAAAAAGATGCTGATTTTATGTATAATCCTATTGAAAAAACAATTTATGTTGATGTTTTAGCTATTAAACAGCCAAATATTGATATTGAAGTATTTAATGAATTTAATGAAATTGAAGTGAATTTAAGTGCTAATTGGATTTTAAAACTACCTAACTTATATGAAAACCCATCAGTTAAATATTCTATTATTAAAGAAATACCTAATGAAGTTAAATATACAAATGTTATTAAATTAAATAATAATAGTGTTACACCAATTAATGCTGGTATATGTACTATTCAAGCAGTTATTTCAGCAACAACTAATTATTTAGAAACTTATAGTTCACCTTTTGATGTTGTTGTTAGATTAAAATCTGCTGCTAATTTTATTATTGATAAATTACCTTTATTATATTATAAATCTAATATAAATTTAACTATTAGTGGTACTTTTGATTCTAATGTTTATGAAATAACTACTGCTCCAGAATCAACAATTAGAATTGAAAATAATAAAATATATGGTTTAAGTTCTGGTGATAATATAATTTCTATTACCAAAAAGAAAACTTTTGAATATGAAGCATTAACTAAAAAAGCTAGAGTTTTTGTTAATAAATTACAACAACCTACATTTAAAATTACTAATTTAAATACTAATTTATTTGTTGATTTATTTAATTCTATTAAATTACAAACTACTTCTGTACAAGAAAATGCATCTATACTTTTTTCTGTTATTTATCAAAAATCATCAAATTCAAATCCTGTTTGTCAATTAAAAAATAATGAACTATTTATCATTAATGAAGGTACATTAATGATTCAAGCATTTTGTTCAGAAACTAATAATTATAGCTCTGTTAATAGTGATATTATTACTGTTAATGTTAAAAAAAGAAATCAAGAACCTATTACATTCAGTACATTAGATAAATTATTTATTAATAAATCTATTAAATTATCTATTATTGGTGGTAGTATTGAAAGTCCTGTTGTTTTTAAATTATCTAATAATTTTGGTTACATTAATAATTCTGTATTATATGCAACTGGTGCTGGTGAAATAACTATTACTGCTATTAAAAAAGGTAATGCTATGTATAATGATGTTGAAACTTCTATTACTACCACTATTTATAAAATAACACAAGAATTTACTTTATTAGATGTTAACTATAATAATACTATAATTGTTGACAACCCTGCACTTGAAGTTGTTATGTTTGGGTATAAAGAAAGACCTGATTACAAATACAATATTTATAATTCTGATAATAAAATAATTTGTACAATTGAAAATAATAAAATTAAAGGTCTTATTGAAGGACAATGTTATATTGAAGCTGAAATTTCTGAAACAACTAACTATTTAGCTTCTAAAAGTAATCAATTAACTATTAAAATTGCTAAAAGAGATGATAATCAAATTACAATTGTCCCTTCTAATATATTATATTATGGTTCTAATATTGATTTAAATTTAATTACAAATAATCAACAAAAAACTATTAATATTGTTGCATCTAATGATAATTGTGTCGTAACTGATAATAAAGTATATGGTAATAAATATGGTAGTTGTATTTTAACAATTGAACAAGAAACTAATAATATTTGGGAAAAAACAGTAAAAGAATATTTCTTATTTGTTAAAAAAATTAGACAAACTATGAAATTAGAAAATATTGATACTGTATATTTAGATACTGTTAAATCAATTGAACTTAAAGTACAAGGATTAAATGAAGAACCACTTATTACATATAATATTATTAATATTGTAAATAATATGGCTTCACCCTGTTATATTAAAGATAATTTATTATATCCTTATAATGAAGGTACTTGTATTATTGAAGCACATTCTTCTGAAACTGCAAATTATGAAGCATCTAAATCTAATCAAATTATTGTTAATTTTGTAAAAAATACTCAACCAATTAATATTGATAATATGTATTCAATTGATTTTAAACAAATGAAAGATTTATCACAAATTGGTAATAATTTAAATTTTTCTATTGATTTAGAAAAAACTGTTGATGTTGGTGTAATTATAAATAACTTTTTTGTTTCTAAAAATTCTGGTATTGCTACTATTAATGCTACTAGAGAAGGTAATCGTAATTATAATTCTTATAATAAAACATTTTTAATAAAAGTTAATAAAATTAAACAAACTATTATATTAAATAATATTAACTTATTAAATACAATTTTTGTAAATCCAGATCTTGAAAATTCTTTAAATATTACTGGATTAGAAGAAAACCCTGAAATATTTTATAATATTTCTGATTCTAATATTTGTATTATTAAAAATGGAAAACTTGTTGCTATTAATGCTGGTGAATGTGAAATTGAAGCATATACTGCTGAAACTAGAAACTATTTATCTACTACTACAAATAAAATGAAAATTACTGTTGTTAAAAATAATCAAGTTGAACTTAATATATCTAAATCCAGTGATTTATTTTATTCTAGTTCAATTAATTTAGAAACAACTGGTGGTAGTACATCAGCACCTATATTATATTCTAGTTCTAGTACTAATTGTAAACTTGTTAATAATATTGTTATTGGCTTACAAGCAGGACCTTGTCAAATTAATGTTTTTAAAGAAGGAAATTTTATGTATTTTGATACTAGTGCTAATATTATAATAAATATTAATAAAATATATCAAAATATGTTAAAAATATTACCATTAAATGACACAAATACTATTTACGTCAACCCAAATTCTACTCATAAATTATTAACTTCAGAAGTTAAAGATAATGCATCAGTAGTATATAAAACTATTAATAATGAAAATAATATTTGTAGTATAAATGGTGATGAACTAAAACCTAATTTATCAGGAGAATGCACTATTCAAGCAATTAGTTTAGAATCTATTAATTATCTTGAAACTATTAGTCCACCTGTTAAAATTAATATTATTAAAAATGAACAAAATCAATTAATAATTAAATATCCCCCTGAAATTGATTTTAAATCTGAACAATATATTGACCCTACTGGCGGTAATACTGAAGCTAAAATTACATTCACTACTAATAATAAAAATATTATTATTGATGATAATAATAAATTAATCGGTAAATTAGCAGGCACTAGTATTGTAACTGCTTTTAAAGAAGGTAATTTTATGTATTTACCTATTCAAAAAGTATTTAATATACAAATTAATAAAATTAAACAACAAGATATTAAAATAATAAAATTTAATCAAATGAATGAATTAGAAGTTGACCCTGCTATTGGTTTTGAATTAAAAGTAGAAAAATACGGTGATGACCCAATTATGAATTTTATTATAGTATCACAAACTCCAGTAAAAAGACAATATAAAGAAGTTTGTAAAATTGTTGATAATAAAGTTTTTGCAATTAATCAAGGTGTTTGTATTATTAAAGCTATTTTAAAAGAAACAGAAAATTATTTAGAAACTGAAACACCTGAATTACAAATTAATGTTAAATTAAAAAAGCCTGAAGAATTTTTTATTGATAATTTACCAAGACTTGAATATAAATCAAGTAGTAAATTAACTATTAATAAAGGATATTATGATAATACTGTATTTGAATTAAAAACTGATAACACTAATATTAAATTAGAAAATAATAAAGTAATTGGTCTCAATGCTGGTTATTTCTTTATTGATGTTACTAAAATGGAAACTGCACAATATAGTGCTTTATCTAAAAGAATGAGTGGATATGTTCAAAAATTAAACCAACCCAAAGTTGAATTTATTAATTTAAATACTGAATTAAAAGTTAATCCAAATAATTTAATAGATCTTGTAGTTAATAAACAAGAAGAAAATGCTGCAATTATGTTTACAATTTTAACAAATTCACCTGTTAGTGGTAAAACAAATGTTTGTAATATCAATAATAATAAATTATCTGCATTAAATGAAGGTACATGTGTTATTCAAGCAGTTACTGCTGAAACATTAAATTATAAATCTTCTTATTCTGAACCTATTACTATTACTGTTACTAAAAATGACCAAAAACCTTTAGAATTTAAATTTTTATCTAAATTAAATGTTAATGATTCTGCTGATTTTAGTATTAAAGGTGGTAATACAAATAGTCAAAACCATTTTACATTATCAAATGAAAATTGTTATATTAAAAATTCTAAAATATATGGTGTGACTGCTGGTGAAACTTATATTACTGTTAAAAAATCTGGTGATTTTATGTATAATGATATACAAGGTAGTTTTAAAATTTTTATTAATAAAGTACCACAAGATATTAAACTTAGTAATATTAATGAAGCAAATAATATATATTTTAGTTTTGATAAATCATATGAATTATTTTGTATTAACACATTAGGTAATCCAGATATTCAATATATTTCTGAAAATCCTAAAGTTTGTTATATTAAAGATAATAAATTATTTACTAATGGAATTGGTAAATCAGTAATTTATGCTAAATATAGTGAAACTACTAATTATTTATCTGGTATTACTAATTCTATGACAGTTGAAGTAATACAAAATCCTAAAGCTAATTTAATTATAGAACCAACTGGTACATTATTTTGGAAATCATATATTGAATTAAATATTTATAGTGATGTTGCTAATTCACGAACTGAAATAGTTTCATTAAATCCAGATATTATTACTGTTAATGGCAAAAGTATTTATGGTGTTTCTACTGGTGTTGGTTTACTTAAAATAACTAATAAATACAGTGATTATTATGTTCCTTCAGTATCATATTATAGTGTTAATGTTAATAAATTATCACAAAATGTTAAATTAGAAAATATGGATGATTTATATGTTAATAAAAATATTGCTCATGATTTAATTTTATCAAATGTAAAAGATAATGCTAAATATAGTTTTAGAGTTGTTAATGGAAATAATTGTAGTATTATTAATAATAAATTATATGCATTAAATCAAGGAACATGTACTGTTGAAGCATATGTTGAAGAAACATCTAATTATAATAGTGTTATAAGTAATCAAATTATTATTAATGTTAAATTAAATGAACAACGTGAATTAAATGTTCTATCAAAAAATGAAATTTATTTCAATGATACTATTAAATTAAATTTATTTACTGGATTTAATGATAATGAAGTTATTTATACTACTAATAATAATGTTTGTCAACTTGTTAATAATCAATTATTTGCTAAACGTGCTGGAACATGTATTGTTACTGCAACATTAACTGGTGATAATGAATATACTAGTAAAACTAAAGATATATATATTACTGTTAAAAAAATAGAACAATCAAATATTATATTAGATAATATAAATAATAAAATAGATCCAATTACTAATAAACAAAATAATATTTTTGTTAATCCAAAAGTAGGTTATACTATTATACCTAATAATATTAAAGAAAGTGCTGGTTACAGATATATTATATCAAATCCAAATGTATGTAATATAGTTAATAATACATTATATGCTATTAATAAAGGTACCTCTGATATTTATGTCGAAACTTATGAAACTGCTAATTACTTACCTACTAAATCAAATACAATAACTATTAATGTTAATAAAAATGAACAAAACCCTATCACTATTTTTAGATCATCACCTAAATTATATTTTGGATCATCAATATCATTAAATATATTAGGTGGTAGTACAGATAATGATGCTATTATTACATCTGATAATGCATCATGTAAACCTATTAATTTTACAATTGTTGGTATTACTAATGGTATATCTAAAATTAATGTTTTTAAAGAAGGTGATTTTATGTATAATAGTATTAGTGGTGAAATATATATTGAAGTTTTAAAAATTTATCAACCTAATTTTATATTAAATGATATTTCTGAAACTATATATGTTGACCCATTTGTACCTATTGATTTAGTAACAACTACACCATTTGAAAATGCATCTGTTGTGTATGAAATTACATCAAATAATAATATTATTACTATTTCAAATGGTAAATTATATGCACAAAATTCTGGTGTTTGTTATGTTCAAGCCAAATCATTAGAAACAACTAATTATTTATTAACTAAATCAAATATTATTAAAATAGTTGTTATTAAAAAAGAACAAAAATTATTAGAACCTATTTTTCCTAAAGAAATTGATTTCCGTTCAAGTAATTTAATTCAAGTTGGAGGTGGTAGTACAGAACAACCATTAATTTTTACATCAAATAATAATAACTGTATTGTTGATAAAGATTTTCATTTAATTGGTTTAGCTGCTGGTAATAGTATAATTACTATTTATAAAGAAGGTAATTTTATGTATAATCCTACTCAAATAGATGTTTCTGTTAAAATAAATAAAATATTACAAACTAAAATTAATATCAAAAAATATAATGAAGTTAATGAATTAGAAGTTGACCCAACTTATATTTATGATATTGTATTAAACGATGTTGAAGAAAATCCTAATATTAAATATGAAATTATTGAATCTAAAACTACTAAAGATATATATAAAAATGAATGTGTTAAATTAGATGGTTCTAAATTAATTGTATTAAATGTTGGATATATTAAATTAAAAGCAATTACACAAGAAACTAATAATTTTTTATCAACTGTTTCACCAATTTTAACATTAACAACTAGATTAAAAAATCCTATTGATTACACTATTGATACATTATCAAAATTATATTATAAGGGTGTTATTTCTATTACTGTAAATAATGGAATATTTAATAATGAATATGAAATAAAATCAGATAGTCCATTTATTAAAATTATGGAAAATAATATATATGGTTTACAAGCTGGTAATGTTACATTAACTTTAACAAAAAAAGAAACATTTATGTATCAAGCTTTATCTAAAACAATAAATTTATTTGTACTTAAATTAGAACAACCTGTTATTAATATTATTGAATTAGAAGAAGAATTATATGTTAACCCATCAATTGGATATGATTTAAAACTTTCTGAATATTTTGAAAAACCTGATATAATGTATGAAATATTATCAAATAATTCATTAGCTGTTATTAAAGATAATAAATTTTATGCTCTTAATGCAGGAGAATGTAAAATAAGAGCATTATTATCAGAAAGTAAAAACTATAATTCAACTAAAAGTGAAGTTTTTACTATTAATATTTTTAAAAATGAGCAAAATAAACTAATTGTTAATGAATTATCTGATTTATATATTAATAAAAATATACCAATAACTATAACTGGTGGTAGTAATAAAAATTCTGTTAAATATCAATATTCTAATAACTGTTGTTATATTTTAGATAATTTTATTTATGGTGTTAGTGCTGGAAATTCATTTATTACTATTACAAAAGAAGGTGATTTTATGTATAATGATGTCAGTATAGTAGTTAAAGTTAATGTTAGAAAAGATAAACAAAATGCTATACTACAAAATATTAATTCTGATAATACAATTACAATAAATCCTCAAAAAGAATATGATTTAATTATTTCTAATATTCAAGAAAATCCACAAATATTATATAATGTTATTAATTATGATAATAATGAAAATATTATTTGTAAAGTTATTAATAATAAATTAGTAGCATTAAATGCAGGTACATGTGTTGTTGAAGCTGTTATTTCTGAAACTAATAATTATTTATTAACAAAAAGTAATAAATTAACATTAACTGTTAAACCTATAAAACAATCTGACCTTGTTATTATTCCTTCTGGACCTTTATATTTTAATAATTTTATAAAATTAAATATTTTAGGTGGAAATACTTCTAGTAATGCACAAATAACATCTAGTGATACAACCATTTGTACTGTTAGTGGTAATATTATTTATGGTAAAAAAGCAGGTAATTCAGTATTAAATATTTATAAAGAAGGAAATGCTAATTTTGATTCTGTTAACACTTATTATAATATTCAAGTTAGTAAAGTATCACAAGATGTAATATTACAAAATTTATCAAATAATAATAATATATTTGTCGGTGATAAAATTAATTTAAATATTGATAATCTTAAAGAAAGCCCTTCTATTAAATGGAACATTACTAATTCTGATTTTTGTAATATTCAAAATAATATTTTAAATCCAACAAGTGAAGGTATTTGTGTTATTGAAGCTGTTATTGGAGAAACTGAAAACTATTTAGAAACTAAAACTAATCAAATTACTGTTTTCATTACTAAAAAACAACAAAAAATATTAGTTATTAATAATGTTAATACCATTGATTATAATGATTCTATTATATTAAATATTGAAGGTGGTAATACTGATTTCCAAACAGAATATAAAACTAGTAATGATAATTGTGAAGTCATTAATAATACATTAATTGGTAAAAAAGCAGGTAATTGTATATTATATAGTATTAAAAAAGGTAATAATGAATATAATTCTGTTACAACACAATTTGAAATTGAAGTTAAAAAAGTAATTCAACCAAATATTACTATTCAAAATATTAATGACAATAATAAAATATTTGTTAATAATAAAATTAAACATATATTAAATGCATTAAATGTTCTTGAAAATGCAAATGTAACTTTTATTAGTAGTAATCCTGATGTTTGTACTATTGATAATAATACACATTTAATTGCTATTAAAGAAGGTGAAGCTACTATATATTTTGAAACAATGCAAACTATTAATTACTTACCATCAACATCTAATAAAATTTTATTAAAAGTTAGTAAAAATACACAATCTGATTTAATTATTGAAAATATTCCTGAAAAATTATATTATAATTATTCAACAAAACTTAATATTACTGGTGGTAGTACTAATATTGAACCTGTTATTAAAACTTCTAGTCCTTATTGTTCAATATTAAATAATTTAATTATTGGATTATCATATGGATTATGTAAAATTGATATCTATAAAGAAGGTAATGAAATGTATAATCCAATATCAGATTCTGTATATATTCAAGTTAATAAAATATATCAACCAAACTTTGAAATGTACAATATTAATGAAACAAATACTATATACGTTGAACCAAATACACCTATTGAATTAACTACTACTAAAGTTAATGAAAAAGCAAACATTATATATCAAGTTATTCTTTCACATTCTACTGAAACAGACCAAGATATTATATCAATTAATGATAATAAATTATATGCAAATAATCAAGGTATTTGTTCTATTATTGCTTACTCATTAGAAACTAATAATTATTTAGAAACTAAATCTAAACCAGTTGTTGTTAAAGTATTAAAAAATAATCAAGATAAATTAAATATTACATATCCTGTTGAAATGAATTTTGACGATACATATTATATTCAAGCATCTGGAGGTAATACTAGTTTACCTATTGTTTTTAAAACTGATAATGATTCATGTATTATTGATACTACATATAAAACATATGCAAATAAAATTGGAGAATGTACAATTAATGTTTCTAAAGAAGGTGATTTTAAATATAATCCTATTCAAACTACTATTAAAATTAAAGTAAATCCTATTTTACAAAGAAATGTATTTATCAATAAATTTAATCAAACAAATGAATTATTTGTTGATCCAAATGTTGCACAAAAATTAATAGTTGAAAATACTCAAGAAAATCCTCCAATTACTTTTCAAATTGTTAGTTCCACACCTGATGAACAAGGTAAAGAAGTTATTAAATTAGTTGATAACAATATATATTGTTTAAATGCGGGTAATATTGTATTAAAAGCAATATTAGATAAAACTAGTAATTATTTAAAAACTGAAACACCATTATATAATTTAAGAATTAAATTAAAAGACCCTGCTGATTTTATTATTGATAAAGTAGAACAATTATATTATAAATCAAATATTTTAGTTACTGTAAATGATGGTTTATTTAATGATGAATATGAAATTTTAGCAACATCTGATAATGTTCTAGTTGAAAATAATAAAATAACTGGATTAAATAATCAAATAACTGGATTAAATGCTGGATTATCATTATTAAATGTTACTAAAAAGGCTACTTTTATGTATAAAGCATTAACTAAACCAATTAAAATATTTGTTAATAAAATTAAACAACCTGATTTTAAAATAATTAATATTAGTAATGAACAAAAAGTTAATCCAGAAAAACAAATTAAATTAGAAACTTCTCCTGTTCAAGAAACTACTGAAATATATTATAAAATAATAACTAATACACCATTAGAAGGTAATAGTGTTTGTTATATTGAAGGAAATAAAATAATATTTACTAATATTGGTACTGTTAGTGTTTTAGCTTATACTCCTGAAACATTAAATTATTATTCTACTGATACAGATTTAATTACATTTACTGTCACTAAAAATAAACAAGATATTTTACAAGTTGTTGAATTAGAAAAATTATATGTTAATTCATCTATTAGTTTAAATATAAAAGGTGGTAACAGTCCTAATGATAATAAATATACAATTAATAATAATAATTGTTACATTTCAAATAATAAAATATTTGGATTAAATTCAGGTGATTCTACTATTACTGTTTTAAGACCTGGTAATTTTATGTATTTAGATGAAACATTAAATTTTAATATTTCTATTTTAAAAATTAATCAAACTATTAGTATTAATAATATTAGTAGAACTAATGAAATATTTGTTGACCCTAATATTACTTATGAATTAGTAATTAATAATCTTAAAGAAAATCCTGATGTTATGTATACTATTAAATCTGTTAATGATAATGTATGTTCTATTAATGGTAATCAACTTGTTGCACTTAATGAAGGTGAATGTACTATTACTGGTATTGTTTCTGAAACAAAAAATTATTTATCATCTAAAACTACTGATTTAGTTATTAATGTTAAAGCATTACCTCAGACTGATTTAATTATTAAAACTACACCGTTATATTATAATTCTAATATTTCTGTATTAGTTACCGGTGGTAATTCTAATGGTAAAGTTACTATTACATCACAAAATGATAATTGTACTATTAGTGATTTTATAATTTATGGTAAAAAAGCTGGTAAATGTGTATTAACTATTACTAAAGAAGGTGATAATGTATATAGTAAAATTATTAAAGATTTATTTATTAATGTATCTAAAATACAACAAAATGTTAAATTACTTGATTTAAGTGTAAATAATAATTTAACTGTTGATTCTGAAAATGCTATACCTATTAATATTGAAGGTGTTCAAGAACAACCAAATATTAAATATTATTCTACTAATTTTGATGTTTGTTATATTAAAGATTCTACACTTATTCCTCTTAGTGAAGGTGAATCTACTATATATGCTATTTTAAATGAAACTGCAAATTATAGTGCAACAAAAACAAATGAAATTAAAGTTGTTGTTACTAAAAAATCATTACCTGTTTTTGATTTAAATAATTTAACAAATATGTCATTTTTAGAAGCAGTTGTATTAAATCAAATGTATATGGGTTTTAATATTAATTATTCAGTTGATAATCCAAATTGTACTATTTTAGGTACTACATTAATTGGTTCACATGCTGGTAAATGTATTTTAACTGCAACAATTAAAGGTAATAATACATATAATGACCTTATTAGTAAATATGTTATTAATGTTAATAAAATTTATCAACCAACTATTAAAATAAATATTGAAAACTATACTGATTTTATGTATGTTAATCCTACTGTTGGTTATAATATTATTTCATCTGATATTAAAGAAAATCCACAAATTAATTATATCATTTCTAATAATAAAATTGGTTATATTTCTAATAATAAATTTTATCCAACATTAGAAGGTGAATGTGAAATATATTTAACTACTTCTGAAACTGATAATTATATTAGTAGTAAATCAAATATTATTAAAATTGTTACTAAAAAAAATAATCAAACTGCATTTAAATTATTCAAAAATAATGAATTATATTATAGAGAATCTATTGATTTAGAATATATTGGTGGTTCTACTAATAATTTACCTGTTTTTACTATTGACTCATCTAATTGTAATATTATTAATAATAAATTAATTGGAATAAATGCTGGTACATGTCAAGTTAATGCTATAAAACAAGGTGATGAAATGTATTATGATATTAGTGCTAATTTAGTTATTGAAGTTAAAAAAATAAAACAAAATAATTTCACCCTTGATAAAATTAATGATAACAATATTATTTATGTTAATCCTAAAAATCCTATTAAATTAAATGTCTCTAAAGTAGAAGAATCACCTATTATTACATATAATATTGTTAATTATAATTCTGAAAATAAACAAATTATTACTATTAATAATGGTATTTTAACAGCAAATTTGGATGGTGCATGTTCTATTACTGCTGTAACTACTGAAACTACTAATTTCTTATCAACACAATCAAATACAATTATGATTAATGTAATTAAAAATATACAAGATAATTTAATTATTACATATCCTGAAACTATTGATTATAAAAATAATTTTACTTTACAAGCATCTGGAGGTAATAGTGAAGAATTTATTAATTTTGAATTATTAAATGATGTTTGTAATTTAGATGATAAATATAAATTAATAACAAATAAAGTTGGTACTAGTACTATTAAAATATCAAAAGCCGGTGACTTTATGTATTTACCAATACAAAAAACTATTAATATTGAAGTAAAACCTATCTTACAAACTGTTACTATTAAAAAATTTAATGAATCTAATGATATTGAAGTTGACCCTTCTAAAGAATATGAATTTGAATTATTAGGTCTTATGGAAAATCCTACATATGAATTAGTTATTGTTCCTGATTCTAATTCTAAATCTGTTGCTACAATTACTAATAATAAAATTAAACCTCTTGGTGAAGGTTATGTTATAGTAAAAGCAATTATTAATAAAACTACTAATTATTTACAATCTGAATCAGTACCTATTAAAGTTAATGTTATATTAAAATCACCTGCTAATTATATTATTGAACAATTACCTGATTTATTTTATAATAGTTCTGTTGATTTAGTAATTACCGAAGAAAAATTCGATTTAAATAATTATATTATTGAATCTTCTAATAATAATGGTTTATCTGTTGATGGATTAAAATTATCTGGTTTATTAGCTGGTGAATATATTTTAACTGTTACTAAAAAAGCTACATTTATGTATAAAGCATTAGTTAAAACAATGAAAATTACTGTTAAAAAATTATCACAACCTGAATTAATTATTAATGAAAATATTTCTGAATTATTTGTTAATCCTTCAACACCTGTTGTATTAACAACAACTAAATTAAATGATAATGCAGAAGTTTTATTTAAAGTTATATCAAATAATCCTTTTGAAACTTTTAAAGAAGTTGTTACTTTTAATTCTAACAAATTAATTGCTCATAATGCTGGTAGTGCTGTTATTAGAAGTTACTCTGCTGAAACAAATAATTATCACGGTGTTGAATCAAAAGATTATTTAATTGTTGTTACTAAAAATGAACAAGAACCACTTATATTTGAACCATTAGAAAAATTAATTGTTGGTGGTATTATTAGTATTAGTTGTTCAGGGGGTAGTAATTCAAATAAAATTAAATATAGTGTTTCTAATAATTCATGTTATATTCAAGGTAATAATTTAATTGGTGTTAATGCTGGTTATAGTGTTTTAACTGCAACTAAAGAAGCTGATTTTATGTATTATGAAATATCTGAATCCATTTTAGTATATATTTCTAAAATTGACCAAACTATAACATTACATAATATTAATTCTACTAATGAAATATTAGCTGAACCTGATAGAGATTATGATTTAATTGTTTCTGGTGTTAAAGAAAATCCTGAAATTAAATTTAATATTATTTATTCATATTCATTAGGTAATTATGATATTTGTGAAATTCAAAATGGTAAATTATCACCCTTAAATCAAGGTGTATGTATTATTGAAGCTATTACTAGTGAAACAAGTACATTTAACTCAACAAAAAGTAATCAAATTGTTGTTACAGTTAAACAATTAAAACAATCTGGACTTGTTATTGTTCCTTCTGGTCCTTTATATTTTAGCTCATCTATTAAATTAAATATAACTGGAGGAAGTACTAATGGTCTACTCACAATTAGTCCTTCTAATGATAATTGTTTAGTTAATGGTACTGAAATTATTGGTAATAATACTGGTTATTGTATGTTAACTATTACTAAAGAAGGAGATGAACAATTTGAAACATATTCAACTAATTATTTTATTAAAGTTAATAAAATTAAACAACAACTTAAATTAGAAAATATAAATACTACTAATACAATTTATGTTTATGATAATAAAATAAATAAACTTAATATTTCTAATATTAAAGAAGAACCTGATATACAATATAAAATTATTAATAATAAAATTTGTTATATTGAAGATAATACATTATATGGTATCACTGATGGTACTGTTTCTATTGTTGCAATTGCTAGCGAAACTGATAATTATGCTGAAACTGTTTCAAATAGTATTGATGTAATTATTAAAAAGAAAAATCAACAAGAATTTAATATTGGAGCTAATAATAATATTTATATAAATGATGCAATTAGACTTAATAATAGTGATAATATTGAATATACTACAACCAATAATAACTGTATTATTATGAATAATGTATTAATTGCTGTTAAAGCTGGTGTTTGTTCATTAAAAGCAACTAAAAAAGGTAATACTGAATTTAATCCTATTGTTAAAGAATATAATATAAATGTTAATAAAACTACACAAAAAGATATTTTTATTGAAGATATTAATGAAAAAAATATATTATTTGTTAATCCAAATATTAAACATAAAATTAATATTAAAAATTTAAGAGATACTCCTTCTTTTAATTATATTATTACTAGTGAAAATAATTGTATTACTATTGTTGATAATTATATTATAACTAGTAATGAAGGCTCTTGTACTATTCAAGTTGTTGTTGGTGAAACTGATAATTATTTAGAATCAAAATCAAATATTATTAAATTATTTATTGTTAAAGGCGAACAAATACCAATTGATATATCTTTATCTAAAGAATTAAATTATAATGATATGGCTAATATTTTAATTAGTGGAGGTAGTGTTGATAGTGAAGTTGTAGTTGAATCAAATAGTTCAATATGTAATATAATTAACAATACTATTATTCCTACTGGTACAGGTACATTTACTATTTCTGCTTATAAAGAAGGTAATTTTATGTATAAACCAATTTATACTGAAAAAACTTTTGTTATTAATAAAATTAAACAAAATAATTTTATATTAGTTGATATTAATAAAGATAATACTATTTTTGTTGACCCAAATAATCCTTATTATTTAGAATATAGTTTTGTTGAAGATAATGCTAATGTATTGTTTATTATTGAAAATATAACTGATACATCTGATAATTTAATTGTTATTAACAATGGAGTATTATTTGCTAATAAATCTGGAGTTTGTAAAATTACTGCTATTGCTACTGAAACTGATAATTATTATGAAACTAAGTCAAATACTATTACTATTAATATTAATAAACAAGAACAAGATGATTTTATTATAAATGTTCCATTACAAATTGAATATAATTCTTCTAATTTCTTTAATGTTATTGGCGGTAATACTGATTCAAGTATTAAAATTGAACCAAATAATGATGTATGTTATATTGATTCATCACTAAAAATTATTACACAATCTACAGGTATATGTATTTTTAAAATATTTAAAGAAGGTGATTTTATGTATTTACCATTATCAGGTGAAGTTACAGTTAATGTTTTACCTATTAAACAAAATAATCCATATATTATAAATTTTAATGATACTAATGAATTATTTAATAATCCTAATGAAGAATATGAATTACAAATTGCTAATATAGAAGAAAATCCTGTTGTTGTATACGAAATTCTTAAAAATATCCCAGATAATTGTTGTACAATTAATAATAATAAACTTATTGCAAATACTCAAGGTACATGCACAATTAGAGCTAAAATACTTAAAACAACTAATTATACTGAAACAATTACTGAACCTTTTACTATTAATGTAATACTTAATTCACCTTCACAATTTATAGTTGATAAAATCCCTAAAATATATTATAATAGTACAGTCAGTTTAACTATTAATAACGGTACATTTGACCCTAATATTTATGAAATTAAATCATTAGATGAATCTAAATTATCTGTTATTAATAATAAATTAACTAGTTTACAAGCAGGTATACAGTATATTTCTATTACTAAAAAACAAACACCTGATTATGAAGAATTAACTAAATATGTTAAATTTGTTGTTAATAAAATAAAACAACCTTTTATTGAAATTGAAAATTTATTAGATACATATACCATTAACCCATTACAACCAATTATATTAAATATATCTAAAGTTTTTGAAAATCCAGATATTAAATTTGATATATTAGTTGATTTACCATTTGAACAAAATAAACAAGTTGTACAAATTGTTGGAAATCAATTATATATATTAAATACTGGATCATTTATTATTAGAGCTTCTGTTTCTGAAACAACTAATTATTTTGGTGATTATAGTAAAGAATATAATATTAGTGTTGTTAAAGAAAAACAAAATGATTTAGTATTTAATGAAATTTCTGAATTATCAGTTGGTAATACTATTTATATTAGTGCATATGGTGGTAGTACAAATAATAAAATTCAATATTATTCATATAGTAAAAATTGTATTATCAAAAATAACACTGTATATGGTTTATATGCTGGTAAAGCAACTATTTATGCTTTTAAAGATGGTAATTATAGATATCTTCCTACTGAAGTATCTATTGAAATTAATATTAATAAATCACTACAAAATGTTAGTCTTGTTAATATTAATAAAAATAATGAATTAGAAATTAATACTAATTATAAATATAATTTACTTATTGATGGTTTACAAGAAAAAACTACTGTTCAATATATTGTTAATAATGATAATTGTACAGTTCAAAATAATAATATAATACCTAATAAAGCTGGTACTTGTGAAGTTTATGCTATATTAAGTGAAAGTTCTAATTATAAAGAAACTATTACAAATAAATTATTAATTACTGTTAAATTTTTAAAACAAGATAAACTATATATTGAACCTTCTGGTCCTTTATTTGTTAATAATCAAATATCATTAAAAATTTATGGTGGAAATACTGATGAAAAACCTGTTATTACTACTACTGGTACTAATTGTAGTATTAGTGGAAATATTATAACTGGTCTTAATGCAGGTCAATGTAAATTTTCTATTTATAGAAAAGGTAATAATATTTATGATTATGTTTATGCTGATTATTTTATTAATGTACAAAAAGCAGAACAAAATATATATCTTGATAAATTAACTGTTGATAATATTATTAATGTTTCACCTGATACTGGTATTCCTATTATTATTAAAGGATTAAAAGATAATGCTAATATCACTTGGAATATCGAATGGTTAGATATATCTAATAGTATTAGCATTGATTCTAGTATGAATTTATATGCTTATAAACAAAGCTCATTTATATTACAAGCAGTTGCTAATGAAACATATAATTATTTAAAAACATTTAGTAACAAAATGTATATTCAAGTACAAAAACAAACATTAGATGATGTTATTTTTGAAACACCCACTATTATTAATTATGGTGATAAAATACAACTAAAACTTAATAAAGGTAATGATAATGTAACATTTTCTTCAATGGATGAAACTAAATGTAAAATTATTAATAATACTTTAATTGCTGTTGGAATTGGTTATTGTAATATTAAAATAAATAGAGCTGCTGATAATGTATTTAGTTATATTAATAAAGAAGTTTCATTTAAAGTTAATAAAGCACAACAACCTAATATTATTTTAGAGAATATTAATAAAACAAACAGTATTTTTGTTGGTAAAAGATATAATCTTAAAGTTAGTGGCTTTAAAGAAAACCCAAAAATAATATTCAATATTATTAGTTCATTAAATACATCACAACAAAAAGCTAATGTTTGTAATATTCAAAACAATATGTTATCTGGTTTAACAGAAGGTATTTGTATTATTGAAGCTATTGTTTTAGAAACAAATACTTATATTGAATCTAGATCTAATCAAATTATTATTAATGTTAAACGATTAAGTCCTACTGATTTAAATCTTGAAAGTGAAATTGAAATTGATTATAAGGATAGTTTTGATTTAAATATGATTAATGAAATTAATAAAGGTATATTAACATATACATCAGACACATCTAATTGTTTAATTGTTAATAATTCAATTATTGGTAATAATGCAGGTATATGTAATATTAATGCTATTAGAGAAGGTACTAATGAATATTTACCAATTAACAAAGTATTTAAAGTTATTGTTAATAAAATTTATCAACCTAATTTTGTATTAAATAATATTGTTTCTAGTATAATTAATGTTGAACCTGATAAAGGATATAATATATCATATTCTGGATTATTAGAATCACCTGATGTTAAATTTGAAGTTTCAAATACTACTAATACTGAAGTTTGTAAAATTGTTGGTAATAAATTATTTGCTATTAATGAAGGTATTTGTTATATACAAGCTATTAGTAATGAAACAAATAATTATTTATCTACTAACTCTAATACTGTTAAAGTTGAAGTTACTAAAATTAAACAAGCACCTCTTAAATTTTTAAATCTTAATCAATTATCATATAATCGAAAAATTAAATTAGGTGTTGATGGTGGTAGTATTCCTAATAGTATTAAATATATTTCAAATAGTCCATTAATATGTAAAATTGATAGTAGTAATAATTTAATTGGATTAAATGTTGGTAAATGTACTATTAAAGCATATAATGAAGGTAATTCTAAATATTACCCTGCTGAAACTACAATTACTATTAATGTTAATAAATCATCACAACCTAATTTAATATTAAAAGAAATTAAAGATATTTTTATTAGTAATAGTGCATTTAAATTATCATTAGGTGGAGTTTTAGATAATGCTATTGTTAAATATAATATTATTTCATCAATATCTGCATCAGGACAAAATGAAGAAATTGTTACAATTAAAGATAATCTATTATATGCAAATAAAGAAGGTGTAATTGTATTACAAGCTGAAACTTCTGAAACTAATAATTACTTATCAACTAAATCAAAACAAATATCAATTAATATTAAACCATTTTCTAATGCATTATTATCAAATACAAATGTTGTACAAAGTAAAATATTATTAAATGTATCAAAACCTGCACCAATAACTATTTCATCAACTGAACCAATACAATATATTAATAAAGTTTCAACTTCATCAATACCTATTACACCTATTAAAACTACTGTAACACCTGTAACTACTATTAAAACTACTGTTCCTGTTAAAACTACTGTTCCTGTTAAAACTACTGTTCCTGTTAAAACTACTGTTCCTGTTAAAACTACTGTTCCTGTTAAAACTACTGTTACACCTGTTAAAACTACTGTTACACCTGTTAAAACTACTGTTACACCTGTTAAAACACCTGTTAAAACTGTTGTACCTTCAAAAACTACTGTACCTGTTAAAACTGTTGTTAAAACAACTGCTCCAGTTAAAACAACTACCCCAGTTAAAACTGTTGTTAAAACAACTGTTCCAGTTAAAACAACTGCTCCAGTTAAAACAACTGTAATACCATCTAAAACTAAAACAACCACCATTGCTTCAAAAACTACAATTCCTGTTAAAACAACAAATGTATCTAAAACAATTTAAATAAATTTATTTAAAAGATAATTTTTATATATTATAAATGATTACTAATTCAGAAATGATTTATACATATATTAAAAACATAGAAGAAGAAAATATTAAATTAAAAAAATTAAATGAAGAATTATATGAACAAACAGAATCATTAACACATGATTTAGCTAATTTAAATAAATTTTCTATTATTAATAATTTAAATAAACAATTAAAAGAAAAAAATAATCAAATCCTTTTATTAGAAAAAACAATTAATAAACTACATACTAAACCTGAAAATATTAATAAAAATCAAGAAGTTATTGAAAAACATGTTAAAAATGAAAAAATACCTGTTAAAATTGAAGAACCACCTATTGAAGAAATTATTAAAAATATAGAAAATGAAACATCAAATAATTCTTATAATAATATAAATAAAATTGAAGAAATTGTTGAAAAAGTTATTGAAGAAGAAATTGTTGAAAAACCAGTTGAAAAACCAGTTGAAAAACCAGTTGAAAAAGTTATTGAAGAACCAGTTGAAGAAGTTGTAGAAGAACCTATTAAAATTGTCGAAGAAGTTGTTGAAGAACCTGTTGAAAAACCAAAGAAAAATAAAAAAAATAAAATTGTAGAAGAACTTGTAGAAGAAATTGTTGAAGAACCTGTTGAAAAACCAAAGAAAAATAAAAAAAATAAAGTATTATTAGAGCTAATAACATGGAAATCAAATACATACTTTTTAAATCCAATTACTAATGAAATTTTTGATGTTATTGATAATAAACCATCAAATCATATTGGTAATTTAATAAATAATAAAGTTAAATTAAATATATTATAGCATCTCTGATGCAGAGTGATCTCGATGTGTATATACGCCCTTAAAGGCTATAAAATAAAAAATAATAAATATATAAATAAAAAAATAAAAAATAAAAAATAATAAATATATAAATAATAAAATTAAAAAATAAATATATAAATAATAAAATTAAAAAAATAAACATATAAATAATAAATATATAAATAATGCGTTGAATTTAATATTTTTTAAGTATTAAATTAAATGGATTTGATATTAGGAATCGACTTTGGTACAACTAATACTGTTGTTACTTATTTTCAAAATAATAAACCTAATTTACTTTTAGATGGTGTATATAAATCTATACCTTCAAAAATTGGTATTAAAAATGAAATACTTTTTTGTGGTAATTATATACCATTAAAACCTGATTATGTAATTGACAATTTTAAAACAATTATAGGTCAATCTTTTAATCCAATTATTGTTGGTAATAAAACATTATTACTTAATGATATTTTAATTATATTTTTTGACCATATTAAAAAAATAATAAATAAAAAATTTGATTCAACATATAATTTAAAAACTATTATAACAGTTCCTTCTAACTTTAATGATAAACAAAGAGAAATTATAAGAAATGCATTTAATCATTGTAAATTTAACGTATTAAGAATTATTAATGAACCTAGTGCAGCTGCATTATCGTATGGTCTTTCAAACATAAACGATAATGAAGAAAGAATTTTAGTTATAGACACTGGTGGTGGAACTATGGACTTGACAGTTTTAATGAAAGAAGATGGACTTTTTCAAGTCGAACATAGTATAGGATTAAATGATTTAGGTGGAAATAATTTTACAGATTGTATTTATAATTATATTTTAAAAGCTAGTAATTCAAAAGAAAAAAATCAAATATTATGGTATAATTGTCAAATAGCAAAAGAAAAATTATCATGGTTAGATAATTATGAATTAAAATTTAATAATATTATTTATAATATTTCACAAAAACAATTTGAAAAACTTATTAATAATTTAATTAATCGTGTTGAAGAAATTTTAAATGATATTAAAAATTTATATGATTCATTTAAATATATTATTATGGTTGGTAATACTTCAAAAATACCAATATTACAAAAAATAGTTTTTGATATATTTAATATTAAACCATGGATACATCCTAATTTAGAAGCAGTTGTTGCAGAAGGTGCTTGTTTATATGGTGCTATTGCCGAAAATATATTTAAATCAGATACTAATGTTGTTTTAGTTGATGTTGTTCCTTTATCATTAGGTCTTGAAACATCAGATGGTAGTTTTTCTATTATCATTCCTAAAAATACACCATTACCTGTTAAAAAAACTGCTAGATATACAACTGATTCTCCTTCTGATAATTCAGTTATGGTTAAAATATATCAAGGTGAACGTAAAATTGCTAATAAAAATACATTAATTGGTGAATATATTTTTGATAAAATAACTACTGGAGGAACACCTATTATTGATATAACATTTAAAATTGATTTAAATGGTATTATCAATATAATTATTGTTGATAAAAAATCACAAGTTGAAAAAAATATTTTAATTAAAGATATTCCAATTATTAATTCAGACCAGTTAGAATCAATTTTATTAGAAGCTGAAAATAATGAAAATATTGATGAAGAAGAAATGTTAATAAAATCTAGATTATATCAAATTAATGCTAAATTTGAAATTATATTAAATAATATTAAATTTAATAATTTATTATCAGATATTAAAAAACAAGAATATTATGATATTATTTTAGAATTAGAATCAAAAATAGAAAATGCTAATTCTACTATTTTATTAAATATTATTAAAGAAATTAATGAAAAATTTAATACATTACAAACTGAACATCACGAAGAAGAAACCACTAATGATTCTAGTTCTATTGATAAAATTATTTTATTTGAATTAAAAGAAGAATTAGAAAATAAAGTAAAAATGTTATTAGCTAAAAATCCTGAATGGGGCGAATATCTTAATCCTATTTTAGAAGAATTACAATTAAATAATATTACAAAAGAATATATTGAAGATAAAATGAATATTATAAAAGATCTTGATGATAACAATGAAAATCAAGATTATAAAGAACAATATAAAAATGTTTGTTTATTTATTAAAAATGAAATTAATTGTGGTAATATTAGTCTCTCCGATGATAATATGATTATATTAAATAAACTAATAACAGATTCACTTATATTATTAGATTCAGAATCTGAACCAGAAAATATTAATTGGGAAAGTGAACTAGATGATTTTAATAAAAAATGTGAATCATTATTATAAAAATATAAAATATTATTTAATCATTTTTTGAATTATATGTTAATTCAAAAAATAATAGTTTTTAATTATTTAATTAATTAATTAATTATTTGTTTATTTATTTAAGCAGTTGCAACAGCTTCTACGGGGGCAGCAGGAGCTTCTTGATTCATTTCAGCTTTTTTAACTTTAACAAGTTGATTTTTGTATTCTTTAACAATTTCTCTAACTTCACCTTCTTGAGATTTAATACTGTATTTAATAGGAGTAGCTAATTTAATTCTACCGCCTTTGTAAGAATAGGTATTTCTTTTAGAACCTCTAGTTGATTCTCTAATAGAGAAGGTAATGTTTTGAGTAACATCTTCATTTTTTAAAGTTCTGAAGAATTTAGAAAGAGCTTTATTTGCTGCTTGGTAAGGAGTTAAACCAGTAAATCTTCCAGAATATTCTTCTTGATTAGGAAGAAGAACTTTGAAGCTTCTAGTTTTATCATCAGCATCACCTTCTTCGCCTTCTTCACCTTCTTCTTCTACTTTAGCAACTTTAGGAGCTTTAGGAGCTTTAGCAACTTTAGGAGCTTTGGCAACTTTAGCAGCTTTAGCTACTTTGGGAGCTTTAGCACCTGCTTCTTGAACAACAGGGGCAGCAGCAACAGCTACTTCTTTAGCAGGGGCAGCAGCTTTTTTAGCACCACCTTTTTTAGCAGGAGCAGCTTCTTGAACAACAGGAGCAGCAACTGCAGCAGGGGCAGGGGCAGCAGCTACTTCAGCTTTTTTAGCACCACCTTTTTTAGCAGGGGTAGCTTCTACTTTAGGAGCAACAGGAGCAACTTCTACTTTAGCAGGAGCAGCTTCAGCAGCTTTTTTAGCACCACCTTTTTTAGCAGGTGCTACTTCAACAGGTTTAACAGATTCAACAGGTTTAGCAACTTCTACAGGAGCAGCTTGGGGTACAGTTTCAGGAGTTTTAGTATTTGATTTTTTAGGAGCCATTATATACAATACTATAATATTATATTTTTAAGTCAAACACACTTGATTTTTTTTAAATGCGTCTAACAGTCTTTTAAATAGGTTTCTGCCTCATTATTTTTTATAAAATATTAATTTATTTTTAAAACTCTAATTAGTTATATATGCAAAACCAACAATATAAATTAAAAAATTTAAAACTAATATATTTACAGGAAAGATACAAATATATTTCAAATATTATAAATTCTTTAAGTAACCATATATATTTTTTAGAAAATAACTACTTTATTGACGCTCACAAAAAAAATTTATTAACAAGTATATTATATGATATTAATAAAAATTTAAACATATCAAATAATAATTATTTAAAAAAAACACTAAAAGAAACTGCAAATATTGATAATGAACTAAATATTTTACTTGATAAATTTAATAATATTAATTATAATTGTTTTAATTATTTTGAACCATTATTAAATTTAATTGATAAAAATAATATTCCTTTTTATGAAGAGGAATCAAAAATACATCAAATTATTTTAGAAAATGGATATACTAACATTATTGATACATTTAAACTTATTATTAATAATGATTATAAACAATATTTTTCAGAAGAAACTAATAAAATATTAGATGAAGTTAATAATATTTTTATTCCAATATCAATTAATTTTTTTAATGTTGAATTAAATAATTTATCAAATAATAATTATTATTGGAAAAATCCAAAAAAATATAAATCAAATGATATTCTTGAATTAACTAGAGAAATATGGATTAATTGTTCTAAATTAAAATTATCAAAATATAATTTTATTAAAATAGAAGGAATTTTTATTAATGATCCATTATGTTCATGTTATAAAACATGTCAAATAAATTATTTAAATTTATATAATAAAAAAAAAAATATAGAAAATACTTGTACACTTGATTCTACATTTATTAAAAGATTTATGAAATTTGATTATATTGGTAATTTATATTGTTTAAATACTGATGATTATAATTTATATCTTAACAATTCATATTCTTTTTATAATCAACTTGTTAAAACACCTTTTATTAATATTATGAAATCATATATTACTAATAATACAACAAAAGTACAAAAATTATATAATATTATTTTTTTATTATTATTAGGAGATGATGATAATGCAGACGTTGCATCATTATTTTTAGGAATTATTAAAGAAAAAAAAGTTAATGCTAATAATATTTATAATTTAATATTAAATAAATTACCGTTTTTTTTACAATTAAAATTAAAAAAAGCAAATAATAATATTTCTAATGAATTAGATAAAATTAAATCTTTATCAATTGAAGATGTTGATTATAAAAAACAACTTATTGCTAATAAATTTATACAACCAAATATTAAAACATTAACTTTAGAAAAAATAGATGAAATGAAAAATCAAAATAATGAATTTTTTAAACAAAAAACATTTGTTGAACATATATTAAAATATCCATGGACAAATTCTTCTAAAAATTTAAATAATACTAATAATATTGATAATATTGAACAAAGAACTGCTTATATTGAAAATATTAAAACTAATTTAAATAATTATACTTATGGTCATGAAGAAGCTAAAAATATTTTATTACAAACTATTGCTAGTTGGATTTCTAATCCAGATGCTGGTGGTAGACCTCTTGGATTTGTTGGACCACCTGGAGTTGGTAAAACCTTATTAGCTAAAAGTATTTCTAAAGCACTAGATATTCCATTTGCTGAAATTACTTTAGGTGGACAAAATGATGGTGAATTATTACATGGTCATGGATATACATATTCTGGTTCACAACCTGGTTTAATTATAAAAAAAATGGTTGAAATGGGACAAGAAAGATGTATTTTATATTTTGATGAATTAGATAAAACTGCTTCTAAACATGGGGTTGTTAATGAAATTACTTCTATTTTAATTCATTTAACTGACCCAAATATGAATAAATCATTTCAAGATAGATTTTTTCAAGGTGTTGATTTCCCTCTTGATAAAGTTATTATGATTTTTTCATATAATGACCCTGATAAAGTTGACCCTATATTATTAGATAGAATCACTCAAATTAAAGTAAAACCTTATACTATTCAAGAAAAAATTATTATTGTTAAAGATTATGTTATTCCTGAATTACAAAAAGCTATTGGTATTAATCAACCTTTTACTAATCTTGATAATAATATGATTGAATATATTATTGATAATTATACTAATGAAGCAGGTATTAGAAATATTAAAAGAAAAATAGAAAAAATATTTCTTACACTTAATCTTGAAATTTTATTAAATAAAATTGATTGTGAAAAATATATTTTAACTATTGAAGAAATAAATAGAATGTTATTAAAACCACAAATTGATATTACTAAAATACATGATAAACCTATGGTTGGTATAATTAATGGTCTTTATGCTACTACAAATGGTGATGGTGGAATTATTCCTATACAAGTATTTAATAATTTTACTAGTCATGAGTTTGAAATCAAGCTAACTGGTAGTCAGGGAGATGTTATGAAGGAATCAGTTCAGTGTTCTTTAACATGTGCATTAGAATATATTAATAGAAATATTGATAAATATAATATTAATAATTTTGATAAATTTAAAAATGGTTTTCATGTTCATTGTCCAAGTACTTCTACACCAAAAGATGGCCCCAGTGCTGGATGTGCTTTTACTACATGTTTTATTAGTAGAATTTTAAATAAACCTATTAGAAATGATATTGCTATGACTGGTGAAATTGAATTAACTGGTCGTATTACAAAAATTGGAGGATTAAATTATAAATTAACAGGAGCTAAAAAAGCAGGTGTTAAATTAGTTTTTATTTGTAAAGAAAATAAAGAAGACCTTGATGAAATTATTAAAAAAGAACCTAAATTAATTGATGATAATTTTAAAGTACAAATTGTTGAATATATTGATGATATTATTGATTTAGTTTTAGTTTAAGTTTTACATATTTTTTTTTATATTTTAAATATTTTTGTAAAAAATAATCATTAACTTGTTCTTTATTTTCTTTATTTATAAAATTTTCTTTATTTTCTTTATTTATATTATTTTCTTTATTTTTTTTATTTATATTATTT
>JACCDT011473298.1_pt1 | contig 28619 bp, 41 predicted proteins | sample 7446291 | NCBI WGS metagenome assembly JACCDT01 (sample SAMN15323446, study PRJNA562643) | freshwater metagenome | isolation source: river surface water | place: USA:Blue River Watershed | collected 2017-08-17 | reverse complement strand
GGGTCGATGCCCCGGCGGTAGGCGGCCGCCTGGTCGCGCGGCACGGTGTTGCCGCGGCGCATGACGATCTCGTCCTCCGCGATCACGGAGTCGAGGATGTCCTCGAGCTGGCGCCGGGTGTAGGAGACCTGCCGGCCGCGCACGAGCTGGCTGCCCTTGCCGCGGAGCTCCACGGCGCCGCCGAACCGCTTGAGCTGGTTGATGAGCGACAGCGGCACCACGTCGTCGGGCCCGAACCGCTGGGCGAGCTGGTTGACGAACTCGCTGATGTAGGCCCGGTTGACGGTCCGGCGGTAGCCCGGCACCGCGTCCTTCGCGGCGGTCCCGGCCTCGATGGCGGCGCGGACCGTCTTGCTGGCCCTGATCCAGCTCACGAAGTCCATGAACGCCATGTCCTTGTCCCACGGCCCGAGGTGGGCCTTGGCGACGCCCATGCCCGTGTCGTTGCGAGCGGCGAGGTTCCAGAAGTCGGCCTTGAACAGGTCGACCATCGAGGACGAGACGCCCTTGAGGTTGTCGTCGAGCGTCTTGAGCGCGCCCGCGGCGTTGTCGCGGACGAACGCGGCGGTCCGGTCGGCCATCGTCGGGAGGTGGATGCCCTCCATCCGGCCCACGGCGCCCTTGCCCTCGCGGACCGCTTGCAGGGCGACGTGGAACAGGGTGTTGCGCGCGTCGTCCCACGTCAGGTCGTCGTAGGGGTTCCCCTCCCCGAACGCCTGCTCCATGCGCGCCCGATCCCAGCCGAGGCGCTGGAAGAACTGGGCGTGCATGTCGTCGGGCGTCAGGTCCCGCAGGCGGCCGAGGACCTTGAACTCCTCCATGCCCGGGCGGAGCGTCATCTTCCGGCCCGCGACCGACATCACCTCGCCGGTCGAGCCGTCGCGGAGGGAGAGGCTCTTGAGGTCGAGCTGGCCGACGTAGCCCGGCGTGCCCCGGCGCCCGACGGCGACCTGGCCACGGCGCAGGTTGCGGTAAGCGTCGATGGGGTGGCTGGAGAAGCCGTCGATGAGGTTCCAGCCCGGGTTCATGGACAGCGGCATCTGCCACATCAGGCGATCCATCGCGGCGACGAGCTCATCGTTGCCGGCCATCACCGCGAGCTGCTTGATGCCCCACTCCGCGCCGCCGATCGTCCAGCCCGCGGTCGTGTTCCACGCGTTGATCTGGAGCGCCTTGCGCGTCAGGTATCCCGCCTTCCCCGCGAGCCCCGCCGCCGCGGAGCCGCCGCGGAGACCCGTGCCCAGCGCCTCGAGCGCGCCGACGCCGGTGCGGCCCAGCATCGCGGCGCCCCGCGCCACGCCCGCCCCGCCCGCCGCGAGGAGCGCGACCTGCATCCCGCCCTCGAGGAGCAGGTTGCTCACCGGGTCCACCGACAGCGGCGAGCCGTCGGTCAGCCTGCCCAGCTCCTCGTCGGTCAGGTTGGGGTTGGCCGCGATCATCGCGACCTGGTTCTCGGTGAAGTCGTACCGCTTGGCGATGGCGCTGATGATGTCCACGCCCTCGGTCAGCGCGACCCGCTGGAGCGCGTCCATCGTGTAGCGTTCCTGGCCGCCGAAGATGGCGGTCGTGATCATTTCCGTGCCGAGCGCCTGGGCCCCCGTGCTGCCCTTGAGGAACAGCTCCCGGACCTGCTTGCCGCGGTTGAACGCGTTGGAGTCCCGGTACCACTTGAGCGGCGCGTCCATGACGCCCCACACGAGGTTGCCGAAGTCCGCGAGACCCTTGACCACGCCACCCAGCACCGTGTCGTCGTTCATCTCCGGCTGCTGGCCGAACTGGGCGTTCTCGGGCTGCTGGTAGTCGAGGCCCGCCGCGGAGGTCAGCAGCGCGAGGAGCCGCTCCCGGCCCCAGGTGCTCATGTTCGCCAGCGTCAGGGGCGTGGTCGCGATGCCGTGGTAGGCGCCGCCCCGCTCGCCCTGCCCGGGCGTGATGCCCAGCGCGACGCCCGCGTCACCGCCGAGGAAGGAGCCGAGGGGATCGTCCCCGAACGGGTTGACGTTGATGCGCTCCGGGAAGCCCGGCCGCTGGAACGGCTGCTGCGCAGAGGACGGCGAGGTCGCCCCCGGCTGCACGAACGTCGGGTCGACGACGTGGATCGCGCGCTCCCACGCGGGCGGCTCGTAGGGCATCTGCGACTGGCGCCGCATCTCCTCGAGGCCGTAGGCGGAGCCGGCCGGACGCAGCGACACCCCCGGCTCGTAGGCCGGGGGCGGTTCGGGCTGGAGGAGCGTCGGCGCCAGCGGCGAGAACGGGCTCGACGTGGGCGGACCGAGGACGGGCATCCCCATCAGTACATGCCCTCGCTCTGCGGCCCCCGGTTGGGCGGCGGGGGCGTCGGGATCGTGGGCGGCTTGACCGGAGGCGGGGCCGGCGGGATCGGGTCGTAGCCCATCTTCACCGGGTCCTTCTTCGGCCCCTGCGTCGGGCCGGTGCTCGTCGGCTGCGGGGTCGTGGACCTGGGCACCGGCAGGGTGGCGGCGACCTGCCGGCGGAGGGCGAGCTCGCGCTGGCGCGCGGCCTCCATCGCGGCCAACCGCTCGGCCTGCGCCTGCTGGGCGATCGCGGCCTGCTTCTGCGCGTTCGCGATGTCGAGCGCGGCCTGCGCCCCGGCCCGGACGCCGGACGCGAGGCGGGCCCCGAACGAGCCCATGTTGCCCTGCGCCGTGAAGCGCGGCGGCTGGGACTGGCCCGCGTTCATGGGCAGCGTGGCGACTTGCTGGGCGAGCGTCTCCTGCCACGAGAGCTGCGGGGCGAACGCGCCGGCGCCGATCGCCTGCCGGGCGAGGCCGCTCTCCAGCCGGTCGGCCCACGGAGAGGCGTCGCGCTGGGAGCCGCGGTTGTCCACGGGCCCGAGGGTCGCGCGTGCGCGCTCGGTGTCGTCCTTGGTGCGGAAGCCGCCGGGGGTCAGCGGCTTGACGCCCTGCGCCATGCCCAGGAACGTGTCGAACGAGATGTCGCCCTCGAGGAACGCGGTGCGCGCGTCGGGCGGGGCGGCGTTGATGCCGACGGTCCCGAACGGCCCGCTCGCGTCACCCTGGCGCAGCCGCCACGCGGTGTCGCGGGCGCCGATGTGGCCGGGCGGCAGGCCATCCGACCCCCACGTCCCCTGCCAGTGGGCGTACTTGGAGATGGGCCCGTGCTTGCCCTGCTCCCACGGCTCGCCGTCGATGAGCACCTCGCCGGCGGTGTTGAGCGTGGCGCGCGGGGCGTTGGGATCGTTCGGGTCCGTGGCGCCCAGCACGACGCGCGGGGGCTGCTTGGCGCCGGTCGTGTCGACCTCGCCGCCGAGCCACTGGTTGCGTCCGTCGTCGATGGAGTACCAGACCTCGAGGCGCCCGGTGTCGGGGTTCTGGAGCGTGATCTGGCGGACCGGCACCATCGTCTTGACGCTCGACTCCATCATGTCGGCGCGCTCGGCCACGGTGATGACCTTGCCCTTGGCCGGCGGCGGGGTCCCGCCCATGAGCCACGAGGAGACGTTCGCGAAGCCCGGTGCGATCCCGCCCATGTAGCGCATCGGCGTCAGCGTCCCGGGCTGGGCGCCGCGCTGGACGGGCGCCGTGGCCTCGGGGACGACGGCGGAGCGGTAGTCGGTCGTCAGCACGACGGCCGCCACCTCGCCGGAGCCCGGGGCGATCCGGCCGGAGCGGCCCTGCGCGGTCGTGAACTGGACCGTCTGCCCGATGTAGGCCGGGAGGCGCGTCTCGCCGTTCGGGCCGACGACGACGGGACCGTCCGGCGCGAACAACTCGGCGGTCGTGTCGACGGTCTCGAGCTTGAGCTTGCCCTCGGGCGTCCAGAACACGGCGGCCTTGAACGGGTCCGGGGAGCCGTCGGGGCGGAGGTGGCCCTTGTTGTACGCCTCGAGCACGGCGTCGCCCTCGGGGTTCATCGTGGACAGGTCGCCCGAGGAGGAGTCGCGCACGTCGAGCTTGTCGCCCCACTTGAGCACCTGGTCCCACAGGCCCGCGTCGTCGATCGCCTTGCGGGTGCCGTCGGGGACGCGCGACGGGTCCAGCGGGGCGCCCGGATCGAGCTTGAGGTACGCCTTGGTGGCGTCCGCCATCTGGAACGTCATGTCCCGGTAGCCGTTGAAGTCGCCCCGGGCGAGCGCGGACTGGCGGACCTGGTCCATGAGGTCCATCTGCTTCGTCCACTCGTCGCCACCGACCTTCGCCACGCCCTTGTTGTGGTCGGTCATGGCGGCCTCGGCGGCCTTGAGGTCGGCGTCATCGCGGGTGACCTTGTACTTCTGCTCGAGGTAGGTCGCCTTCGTGAACGTCAGGTCCGCGGCGATGCCCGGGTGGAAGTCGAGGAGGACCTCGGTGCCGCCGGGCGTGACGTAGGCCCAGGTGTCGTTGCCCTGCTCGCGGGCGTCCTTCGCGGCCTTGACGTTGCGCTCCAGCCACGCCATCTGGCGCGGGTCGGTCGGGTCGACCTCGAACAGCTCCATGATCGACGGCACGGAGCGCGCGAGGCCGCGGAGGTCCGTGGTGGGCGGGATGAGCCGGCCCATGCCGCCGATGATCTTCGGGTGGTCGCCGGGCATCTCGTTGTAGGTGCGGATGAGCGCGCCGCCGTAGCCGCCCTCCACCCAGCCGCTCTTGTCCACGGCGGTCAGGAACCGCTCCGGGTCGCCCGTGCGCGCGGCGGTGACGATGCCCGGGTTCGTGCGGGCGATCTCGTCGGCCCACGCGACGATGCCCTCCTCGAGCGAGCCGAACAGCGCGCGGCCGTCGTCGTCCTTGCCGAGCTGGCCCTTGAGGTCGCCGGTGCCGGTGGTCATCAGGGCGCCGGGGTTGTTGCCGCTGACGGTCGGGGACTGGGCGGCCACCCATGCGTTGACGGCCCGCACCATGTCGGGCGTCGGCTCCACGCCGAGGCGCTGGAGCAGGATCGTGCCGATGTCGCGCTGCGCCTGATCGCCGGGGGAGTCGCCCAGGGTGTCGCGCTGATCGAAGCCCGGCCGCGGCGTGGTCGTCTGGTCTAGCCGACCGGGCGCCGGGACGGGCGTGAGCGTCGGGCCCGACGGCGTGATGACGTTGCCGCCGACGAGCGCCGGGGCGCCGCGGTTCACGGGGTCGTAGCCGAGGCGGGTGCCGATGGCGTTGGCGTAGAACCGCTGCGAGCGGTCCCACGTCGAGGAGTCGGGGTCGGCGGAGCCCGTGAACCACTCCATCGCGGCGAGGCGGGCGTCGCCGCCCCACTTGCCGAGGATGGCCTGCGCGGCGGCGCGGCGGTCCTGCCCGCGGCCCTGCACGCCGTCGCTGCGCTCGACGCCCCACTGGGTCGGGTCGCTGAGCGTCGGCTGCTCCACGGAGTCCACGGCGGCGAGGAACTCGCCCACCTGCTCGTCGGTGACCTTGGGCGTCGCGGCGGCCTTGCCGTCCTTCTTGTCGGCGGGGAGCTGGTACTGGGGCCACGTCGTCGGGGCGACGGCGGCCTTGCCCTTGCTCCAGTCCTGTCGGCGCCCGGCCTCCTTGCGGTTGGTGCCGCCGCCGCGGCCGATCGTGCTCCTGCCGTCGGCGTCGGTGTCGAACGCCTGGAAGCGCGGCGGATCGCGGTCCGGGTTGATGTAGGTGCCCGAGCGGCCCCGCTTGGTGGCGAACGCCACGTCGCCCTTCCACTGCCCGCCGCCCGCGTTGGCTCGGCCGGACCAACCGTACTGGCGGATGGCCTCCTCCGGCCACCACTGGCCGGTGTAGCCGCCGCGCCCGAGCGGGTCCATGACGAAGAACCAGACCTTGCCGTCGACCTTCTTGGCCCGGTCCACGTACATCGTGTGCGTGAAGTCGGCGTTGTTGGTCAGGCGCAGGTTGGGCGGGGCGTCCATGTAGTGCCCGTTGATGAGCGATCCCTCGCCCGCGAGCAGGCGTCGCTTCCAGTCGTTGAACCCCATGCCGTGGTACTGCTTGAGGCCGAGGCCGACGTTCTGGTAGGCGAGGGTGATGTCGTCGAACGTGGTGCCTCGCTCGTCGCCGTCCTGGTCCCGATCGCCGGAGTAGTAGCGCAGGTCGCCGCCCGAGACCCGGACCTTCCCGCCCGAGACCGCCCACGCCATCATCGCCGCGGACGCCATGCCGCAGTTGGAGGAGCCGAACGCGGAGCCGTCGAACTGGCTGGCGAAGCCCTGGGCGTTGACGGGCGTTCCCCCCGGAGCGCCCGTCAGGCTGACCATGTGGCCCGCCCCGCCGTAGCCGCCGACCTGCTGGTCGAACAACCTGATCTGCTCGGTGCCGGACACGAGCAGGTCGTTGATGAGCGACTGGAACGAGAGGAACTTCTCGCTCGTGGGCTCCATGCCCGACATGTAGGAGCGGTAGAACCCCACCGCGTCCTGCACCTCGATCTCCCCGGCGGCCAGCTTCCGCTTCATGTCCGACTCGCCGTAGGAGAACGTGGTGTTCATCCACTCGTCCTCGGCGGCGCGGCGCTCCGACGAGCCCTTCGGGTAGTCGTTGACGCGCTTGAGGAGGTACTTGAGGTGCTCGGCCGGGCTGACCTCGCCGCGCTGGACCCGGGAGGCCATGAGCGTGTCCTGCTCGGCGCGCTCCTTCTCGCGGACCTGCTTGGTCAGGTCCTCGATGGACCGCTTCGTCTCCGCGTAGTCGGGCGACGATGGGTCCATGCCGGACAGGCGGGCATTGAGCGCGTCGATGATCGTGGCGCCCGGGATGCGGTCGTGCTCGTAGTCCTGATAGAGCGCCGCGAGCTTCTCGTTCTCCACGGTGTCGGTGAGCTGGCGCACCTTGTCCAGCCAGTCCTCGTGGTCGGCGGCCCCGCGCGACGCGGCGGCGGCGTTCCGGGCGTAGGAGAGGAGCGCCTGCGTGGAGATGCGGTCGTTGGCGTGGCGCCGGTAGAGGTCCGCGTACCGGGCGCCCCTGATCTGCGCCTGGGCGTCAGCGATCTTGTCGCGGAGCTCGCGGGTCTGCTCGTTGTCGCCCACCATCGAGCCGAGTTTCTGGCGGTCGTAGCCGATGAGGCGCCGGAGCGCGGCGATGCGGAGCGTGTTGCTCGACGCCTGGTTGACCTGCCGGACGATCTTGTTGCGGCCGATCGTGTAGACCGCATCGTCGTACTCGTTCTGCGCGCTGATCCGCTCGCGGCTGCCCTTGTCGGTGGTGCGGACGTAGGCGGCGAGGGCACCGAGGTACGCCTGGTCGGTGATGGTGCCGTTGGCCCACGCGATCTGCGCGCTGTACTTGCGCGTGAGGGCCACGTTGTCGCCGTCGTCGGCGATGTTGTAGCGGCCGAAGTCGGCCCCGCCCGTGTCGAACGGGCCCATGCCGATGGAGCCGAAGCCACCTCCGCGGAACGGATCGGTCACTTCGTGCTCCCGGGCTTCTTCGGGGAGGGCATGGACTTGCTCTTGCGCCCTCGCGTCGGGGCGTTGTACCACGAGCCACCGGGCACCTTCATCGTCGGGGGACGATAGTGCCCGGGGGTCGCGACCTTCTTCTGCGAGGGCATCTTGGGCATGGAAGCGTCAGCTCATCCGCTTCCCGCCCGCGACGACGCGGGTCTTGCTGTCGCGCGCCTGCTTCTGCCGCTTCCGCGCCAGGGCGCCCGACATGATCCCGGCGCCTTGGCCGTCGGCGTAGTAGACATCGCGATTGGCCGGCTTGGATCGCTGGTTCTCGACCTGCGCCCGCTGGACCTGCTTGCTCCCCTCGGCGCGCTGCTGCTTCTTGGAGCCAGTGGGACCCTTGGGCCGTGGGAGATTCTGACCGCGCGCCGTGTACGCCTGGTCGGCGCCCTTCTTGCGCGCGGTCTTGGCGCCCTGCTGGCCCACCGGGGCCGCGTCGCGCCGGTTCATGTACCCCGCGAACGCGAGGTCCTCGGAGACCCTCCGGGCGGTCGGGGAGACCGCCGCCGCCGGACGCTTCTTGCTTGCCATCAGGACATCACCACCTTCGTGCCGGTCGCCTTGACGACGCCGCCCTTGGAGTCGGTGAGCTTCTGCTGCTTCTTCTTCTTGGCCTTGGCCGCGGCTGCCGCGGCGGCCTTCGCCGCCTTGGCCTTGGCCTCCGCCTGGGCCTGCATCTTCTCCGCGATGTTGACGCCGTTCATGTTGTCCTTGCGCCGGTTCTTGGCCTTGGCCTCGTTCTGCTGCCGGACGCGGTTCTTGCCGTCCGCGGACGCGGCGCCGGATCGCGGACCGGCGGGTCGCCCGCCCTGCGCGGCCGGGCCCGGACCCGGCGACGACGAGCCCAGGTTGGGGTTGCCGCCGAGACCCGGGAACGGGTCGCTCTTGTACCTCGCGAGGTTGTACTGCTGGAGGCTCGTGCCACCCGCGCGAAGGGATCGGGCGCCGAACGCGCCCTTGGCCGCCTGCCGGCCGCGGGCCCGGGTGGACTCGACGCCGACCTGCTGCGCCGCGTAGAGGGCCGCCTCGGCCCCCTTCTGCGCGGCGCTCTTGGGGACGGTGTTGCTCTTGCCCTTCTTCTTGGCCATCACTCGACCCCGATGTTGCCCTTGCGCCAGGTCTGCCGGTTCGCCTTCTTGATGAGCGAGACCGACGCCTTGGCCGCGGACTGCTTGACCTTGCCCTGGGTGGTCTTTCCCGACGACCCGGTGCCGCTGCCCTTCGGGACGTTGTTGTTGGCCTTCTTCCGGACGATGGGCTTCCCCATCATCGGCTTGCTCTTGACCGGGCCTCCGGACGTGTCGGTCGGGCGCGGCCCCTTCGGCTTCTTCATGTCAGCGGCCCTTCCGGGGCCCCGGGACCGGCTTCTTGCCGGCGCCCGGCTTGCCGCCGCCCATGCTGCCGCCGACCTGCCCAAAGCCGCCGCGGCCCGTGCCGGGCTTGCTCCCGCCCATGCCGGGGGTCGACGGCTTCGGGCGCGGGTTGGAGGGCTTGCTGCCGCTTCCGATCGGGCCGGGGCCGCGCGGGTTGCCCGGCTTGCTGCCGCCGGCGGGCGGGAAGGGCCCCGGGTTCCGCGGCTTGCTCGGCTTGGGCTTGCTCATCGCCATGTCTCATCCACCCCATTGCTGCGTCTGGAGGAACTGGGTGCTCGTGTCACCCCCTCGGACGAGAGTGCCCGAGGTCAGATTGGGCCCACCGGGAGGGGCGACCGGGGCTCCGGCGTTGCCGGTGTCTCCGGGGAGGGTCGGGGGCATCATGCCCTCCATGCCCGGCGGGGCGGCGGCCTGCGGCCCGGCGGGGGGAGCCGCTGGCGCCGCGCCTGCGCCGGGGGGAGGCGCGGTCGGTGGCTGGGGTCCACCGCCGCCCATCTGCTGCTCCATCGCCATCGCCATCTGGATGTTCTGGAGCTCGGCCTGCTGCGCGATCAGCTTCGCGTTCTTGCGGTCCGGGTGGATGTTGATGTCGTCGAACTCGACCATGACCTCCTGCAACGCGTCCTCGGCGTCCTCGATGCCGATGGCGCGCATCGCCCGGACCGTGGAGGTGAGGCCCGCGTCGCGCTTGGTGATCTCGTTCATGGTGACCTCGGTGAAGTCCCGCGGCTCCATCGGCGGGAACGTCCACGTCCAGTCGTCGAAGTGCTGGCCGCCGAGGTCCTTGAACGTCTCGCGGGCGCCGTACCAGTCGTAGGACCGGGCCTGATCGAGCACGATGTCGAGCCACTGGCGGCAGGACATCTCGTTGCGCATGAGCTTCGGCAGGAGGCGCGCCTCGGTCGCCTTCCACGACGCGGACAGGGCGCGGCCGGAGGTCTGCGCGTTGTTGATGAGGCCCCACACGATCGGCGGCAGGCCGGACGCCATGTGGAGCAGCTCGCGCAGGATGTCGAAGTGGACCTGGGTCGGGAACACGTCGATCCGGCTGATGATCTGCTCGATGCGCTCTTGGTCCTGCAACGGGATCATCTCGAAGGGGCCCGGCATGTCGACCGTGCGGCCCTCGAGCGAGCCGAGGAGCTGGAAGCGCGGCGACGAGAACATGCGGATCACGTCGCCCTCCTGGCTGACGCGCCGGTTGAACTCGTCGTTGATGTCGATGACGTTGGCGATGTCGCTCCAGCCGTAGGAGTCCCGCTCGTCGGTGTTCTCCCAGTACACAAACGGGATGCGGGTCCAGCCCTTCCACGAGTGGAGGTAGACGATGCGATCCATGCACCGGAGCGCGGTGTGGACGACGGACGACGTGACGCGCCCGAAGTCGTCGTACTCCTGGTCCATCCACCACAGCTCCTCGACCCACACGTTCATGCGCGACTGGTCGAACCAGCGATCGTTGAGGTCGCGGAACGTGCCGTTGTTGACCTCCTCGCCCTTCTCGAAGGAGGCGCGCCGGGGATCGTGTCGGTCGAACGTCATCGGCAGCCCGGGGAAGCGAGCGTGGGCGAGGCGGGCGGACATGAGCTGCGCGCTGAACACGGCCTCGAGGTCGTTCTCGCCCAGCGTGCTCCACAGCGGATAGACGGTCGCGCCGTTGCGCAGGACCGTGGTCATCGGCCGGCGGCGCCAGGGCTGCGGCAGGACCTTCATCCACGAGAAGCCGAACAGGTCCTTGCGTCGGACCGCCCGGTGGTGCTTGAGCGCGAACTGGTCGTCGCGCATCCACTTCCTGATCCGGGCGGAGCGGATGTCGCTGTTGCTCGACTCCATGCGCCGCTTCGCGTCGTACTCGGCCGCGGCGAGCTGGGCCTCGGCGCCGGTCAGGAACGGGAGCGGCGGCTGGACGCGCTCGGGCTCGGCGCGCACCGTGGGCGGCTTGGCGGCCTCGAGCGAGCTCCACAGGTCCACGACGGCGCGGCTGATGGTGAACGTGGAGCGGGTGGTGTCCTCGTCCTCGTAGCCGATCTGCTCGGGCCACGCATCGTGCGACAGGAGGTTCGGGTCGAACGGCGGGCTGTACCAGCGGAGGTAGGCGTCGTGCCGCTCGCGGACCGCGTGCATCTCGCCCTCGAGCGCGACGCGCAGGTCGTCCATGAGCCGGGCGGCCCGCTGGGCGGCGTCGGAGTCGGAGAGCGCGGCCTTGTGGATGTCCGCGACGGCGAGGGCCATCAGGGGAGGAGCTGGAGGCCGACGGAGTAGGTGATCGAAGTGGAGTCACCGACCGCGGTGACGACCCTGATCTCGCGCGACAGCGGCAGGCCAGCGACGGCATTGGCCGAGGCAGGGGCGCCGGGGTAGACCGTGAGCGCCGTGGTGGCCGCGGCGGCGAGGGCCGATGAGGCCAGGAGGGTGCTCCACTTGCCGCTCACCGGGTCCTTGCTCTGGATCGTGACGGTCAGGGAGCCCGCGGTGTAGGCCGTGATGTCGACGACGACACGGACGCCGCGGTAGCCCGTGGTGTCGACCTCGACGCCGGTCTGCGCGGTGGTGCGGGCCGCGGACGGCAGGTAGGCCGGGGTCGCGCCGGCGCTGGCCGCGGTGCCGATGTCGGCGGGTCGGGGGAGAGTCACCGGAAGCGGACCTCGTGCGGATCGGCGGGGCGGCGTCGCCACCCATGCTACCGCAGCCTTGCAAGCCCCCTGTAACGGTCAGACCGCCGGCCGAGGATGGACGCCGCGATCGGCTTCTGGCGCATGGGCCGCTCGATGTACGGGTAGATGAACCCGGCGGTCATCAGCGCGGTCATCGCGTGGTCCTGGGCCATCTTCTCGTCGTCGACCTTGAGGATGGCGAGCTGGCGCCAGAGTTTGCGCCAGAGGCGGCCCTCCTCGGTGTCCGGGCCCGGCAGCGGGAAGCGGATGCCGCCGAACTCGAGGGCGTCGATGTCGGTGCCGTGGGGCACGATGATCTCGCCGGTCTCCTCGTCCACGGGCAGGCCGAGGCTGAACAACCGCTGGAGGCCGGTCCGGCCGTGCGCCTTCTTGGTGCGGCGATCGTTCTTGCCGACGCGGGCGGTGTAGTTGAACTCCCGGCTGGGGATGCCCGCGGCGCGCAGGATGCGGTGGAACATGATGCCGCCCTCGCCGGTCGTGTCGGTGATCCAGACGGAACCCTCCACCTGGGCCCCGAAGTCGAGCCACTGGCGGACGGCCCAGCGGCTCACCTCGTCGGGCGTCAGCACGCGGCTGCCCTTTCGCTCCGCGATGGCGAGGCCCTCGATGGGGAACGCGATCAGCTCCTCGCGGTCGGTGATGGGCCACTGGACCGCGGACGTGAGCACCACGTTGCGGTCGCCCTGGATGGCGTGGTCGAAGGACTGGATGAGCTTCCACCGCTTGCCCCGCTGCGGCTCCGGCAGGTCGTCGAGGACGCGGTGCGCGGGGCGTCCGGTGTCGAACGCGCGGCGGACCGTGAACGTCGGCAGGACCGATCCCTTGCTCGACTCCGCGGAGCCGCCGAACACGGATCGCTGAGCGGTCGCCACGTCGGACGACATGCGGAGCTGGCGATCCACCGACGCCCGGCTCATCGCGAAGTTGACCTCCCGGCCGAACTCCCTGATGTTCCAGTCGTTCGGGGAGCGGTCCGCGAGGTCCTCGAGCTCCATGTAGACCGCGGCGTTCGTCTCCTTCTCGGTCGACGACAGGACCACCGGCGCCATGTAGTCCGACGAGCGCGGCAGGAACGTCGCATCGACGAGAGTGGGCACGTTGCCGATCGGCTTGTGCTCCCCGAACTCGTCCCACACGATGAACCACCACGCATCCGACTCCATCCGCGACGCGCCCGAGTAGGTCTGGAGGAAGTCGACCCGGGCACCGTTCGCGAGCAGCACGACGAGCTGCTCCTGCCCGGTCGCGTCGCGCTGCGTGGTCGCCTTGAACATCGGCGTGTTGACGAAGATGCTGGGGCGCTGGGTGTTCGTGAGCGGGCTCCGCTGGACGATGGCCGCTCCGTCGGTGAGCGCCTGCGCAATCTCCCATGCCTTGCTCATGAGGATGCCCTCGGGCGCCGCGTGGAGCGTCTTGTAGCGGTAGGCCAGCCACGCGTCGAGATCGTTCTGCTCGTAGCCCCACTTCTTGAACGCAAAGTATTCGTGGGCGAGCATCAGGCCGGTCGTCTTGCCGGTCCGGTTCGCCCAGCGCCACAGGTGGAACGAGCCGCGCGGCCAGGTGATGATGTCGCGGAAGCCCTCGAGCTGCGCGTCGTTGGGCACGACGCCCCAGCCGTGGTAGCAGAACAGCTCGAAGCCCTCCACCGACACGGGCAGGTTGATCCACGCCTTGTGCTTGGCGGGGATCGCCTTGAGCGCGTCGATGATGGCGCGCCGGCGGTCAGGGAGCGGCACCGGCCGCCTTCTTCTCCTTGCGCAGCCGCGCCTTCTCGCCGTCCCACGTCCGGGTGACGGTGGACAGCCGCTCGGTCACCTCGGGGACCATCTGGCCCACGAGGCGTCCCGTCTCGATGCGGTTGCGGGTGGACACGTTGGTCGCGGCGCCCGGGCCACGCTCCTCCCACACGCCGGGGGCGACCATGACCCTCACGGCTCGTCGCTCCCATCCGGGGCCCCGTTGTCATCGAGGAGCCGGCAGATCGGCATGAGGTCGTCGATCCCCATGCTCTCCCACGCGCCACCGGACCAGACGCTCATGCGGCTGCCGTTGGTGAACCGATCGTCCCACTGGCGGTGGATCAGCAGGAAGTCCTCATCACCGTTGATGAGGACGCCCTGCCGGCGGTCCATCTTCGCCTCGTCGAGCGGGTCATGGCCGAGCGAGGCATCGGGCTCGAACACGACGGTGATGACGGTCACGCTGGGACCAGCGCGCGGTGATACCAGCCGCGGACGTTCTGGACGCGCAGCGGGTCGCAGGGGCAGGTCGAGAGCGCCGAGTGCTGGGCCTCCTCGTCCTCGGGGATGAAGTGCTGCACGTCGATGTCGAGCAGGTCGGTCGTCGCCACCAGCGGGCCCTCGCCCTTCGGCTTCTCAGCCACGGGGGACGAGCTCCCCCTGTTGAAGCCGGACCAGCGCCGCCCTCTCCGACCGTACGCCATCGAGCATCTCCTCCACGGACTCGTGCGGGGTCACGTCGATGACCTCCGCCTCGGGGATGTCGGCGTCGGACAGCAGCCCGGCGCCAAGACCGAACATCGCCGCGAGGAGACCCTGCGCGGTCTCCGTCTCCTGCTGCCGCAGGCGCAGCGCCTCTCGCTGGGTGGATGCGGACTGGCCCATGCGGGCCACCGAGATCAGGTCCCGGTCGTCCATCTCGGGGATGCGCTCACCGATCCGCTCGAGGGCCTCCATGCCCTTCTCGACGGCGAACGTGGTGACGCTCTGGAAGTCGGTCGGGAACACGCTCGGCTCGCGCGGCCCGGCGGGCTTCTTGGGCGTGGGCTCGCGCCACGACGCCTCGATGTGGTCGGCGTGGCGGGTGACTGTCTTGGCCTCCACGTCGAGGCCCTGGGCAAGCGCCGCGCGCTGGCCGGCGACCCGGTAGTCCCGGGCCCGGACCGCGACGCCCGGCTCCGGCCAGATCGCCGCGTTGACCTCGGCGGCCGCCTCGGCGGTCAGGTCGCGGCACACCGAGCACGCGCGCTTGCGCGGCGCCACGATGTCCTTGATCGTGCGCAGGCTCACAGCAGCGCCCAGCCCTTCGGCCAGCAGTCGCAGGTCTCGCCGGTGCGGATGTAGACCTGCCCGCGGTGCTCGGTGAGCATGGGCCCGAGGACCTCGCCGTCTCGGGTGGCGTCCATGTCCATGAGCTCCTTCTGGCTCGTGGCGTGGCGGCAGTCGAGGATGTACGACCGCATCGTGGAGCCGCCGTGGGGGCTGGGCAGGTCGACGGCGGTGTAGATCGCCCAGTGAGTGATGACCGGCGCCCGGGTGATGGGCTCCTTGACCGCGAACACCTTCTCGAACGGCTCGCCCGCCCGGATGCGATCGAGGTTGGCCCGGGCGGCCTCCTGCCGGTCCTTGAGGTCGGTCATCGGACGGTGGGCTCGAGGATGACGCCGGCGAAGTGCTCGGGCGCCTCCATCTCGGGCGCGGCGTCCAGCCGGGCGATCACGTCCTTGGCGGCCATCTCGCGCTGGTACTGCTTGCAGGCCATCCCGGGGCACCGCTCGCGGTGGGGGCAGCGCCGGGCGCAGTAGGCGTGGACCTCGCGGATGATCGCCCAGGACTCGGCGCGCTCGTCGCGGTCGATCCGGTCGTCAGCGTCGGCGAGCCCAGGGAGGGGTCGGATCAGGGTCACGGCTCGACTCCGTTCTGGTGGGCGGCCTCATCAAGCCGTCCGAGGTCGCGGAGCTGGTCCCGGCTGACGGCGAGCGAGGGGCCTGCGACAGCTCCCGGTCGGCCTCCGCCACGAGCCGCCGCAGATGGTCGAGCTGCTGGCGCCGGCGCAGGCTGGGCGCCTCCGTCACCTGCCGGAGCCGATCGAACGTCTCGCTGGGCGTCGGCAAGGAGACGCTCCCCAAGCTCCTTCCACTGGTCCCGCTCACGGGTCAGCGTCGCGACGCGCGGGTCAGCAGGCGCGCGACGGCGACCATCGAGGAATCCGATGCGGGCCCCAGCGACAACGAGTGCCACGAGACCGGTCGCGAGTCCCAGGCTCGAGCCGCCGAGGGCGCCGACGAGGGCGAAGCAGGTGCCGCCGACCGCGACGGCGAGCCAGAGGGCGAGGGACTCGCCGGCCGCGTTCGCGGTGTCCGCGGCTGCGGATCGCGCGGGGCGGGGCGGGACATGGGCCTTGGTCACCTTCATCGCTGGGCCTCGGGGGAGGATGCGCCGGAGGGGAGCGGAGTCCGCGACGACTGCGACCCTCCGGCGGCAACGTCATCGTAGCGGGTGTGGTCAAGCATTGGGCAGGTCCTCCAGCCAGTCGCCCTCCGAGAAGATGGCAGCCATGCGGCTGCTGACGCTCGATGCCTCGGGGCGGGGAGGCTCGGGCGGGGTGGGCTCGTCGGCCTGCTTGTTGTGCTCGGCCAGCAGGAACCACTTCCGGGTGTTGCGGAGATCACCGGCCACGCCGAACACGCGCGGCTTGCGGTTCATGGCGATCTCGACGGTGCGCAGGGGGTCCTTGCCCTCGATGCCGAGGTAGCCGCAGAGCGACGGGCCCGTCATGGGACCGCGGACCCGGAGCACGTCCTCGATGCGCTGCCACAGGGACCCGGCGGCGTCGACCTGGCGGGCCACGGTCTGGTCCGCGAGGCGCACGGGCTCGGTCCACATCAGCGTCTCGCCGCCCGCGTAGCGGACCGCGATGCCAAGGGGGCCCTGCTCGTCGGCCGGGTTGACCTTGCGGTTGATGAGCGCGAGGTGGCGGGTGCCGTCGGGGTCCTTCTCGTCCGCCTTGCGCAGCTCGAACGTGGCGCGGGCGGCGTTGACCTTGACGATCGAGCCGATGGGGGAGGCGCCCGTGGACTGGTCATCCGCGATGGCGGCCTTGCTCTTGTGGTCGATGAGCAGGCTGGCCCGGCCGATGGCCCGGAGGGCGTCGAACAGGCGCTTGACCGGCTCGTCGACCGATCCCCGGTCGCCGCTGTTGCGGGTCGCCCAGGTCACGGAGTCCACGATGACGAGCTTGATGTCGTTCTGGTCGCAGTACGTCGCGATCTCGTGGACCTGCCCGTCGAGGGCGCCCTTCATGCGACGGTAATGCAATGCCGGCGCCTCGATCCGCAAGCCCGCGGCCAGCCTGGCGACCGCATCGTTCCAGTCGTCACCGTCCCCCTCCCAGTCGAGGACGAGCACCTCACCAGGAGTGACCACCTCCCATGCGTCGAGCACCGGGACGCCCGTCTGGACCGAGACCGCCACGGCGGCGGCGATGGCCGACGATTTGCCGACCCCGCCCTCCCCGAACAGGATGGTGGGCTTCCCCGCATACAGCATCGGTCGGAGGAGGTACGGCGGCTGGGGCCGCAACGGCCTCCGCCCGATCGTCTCGAAGGGTGCCCCCTCGCGCTCGAGCGCCAGCACCCCGTCCGTGAACCGACCGAGGAGCACGTTCCAGTCGACGCCCTTGCCGCGTTCCTGGGAACCGAGCTGCTTGCCGAGCGAGGCGACCGTCTGCGCCGCCAGAAGATTGATCCGGGTCCTCACCAGCCGGCCCTCCGGGGCCCGCTCGATGACGACCTCAGCAGTCAGGACCTCGCCGGACTCATGCAGCCGATCGGCCCGGAGGGTGATGCCGTCCCGGGGGATGTCCCAGCGGTAGCCGAGACCATCGCGCTCGACCGGGTTCCTCACGCCTCGGACCCCTCGCCCCAGGGGTGGTTGGGCACGAGACGCTCGTTGCCGGCGTCGGGATCGGCCGGGTCGGCCGGCGTGCGGTCCGCGAGGTCCCACCAGAGGGCCTCGACGAGCGCCCGCATCGGCTTCCATGCCCGGCTGGGCTGCTCGAGGGGCGGCCGGTGGAGCATCGAGCCCAGCCACTCGCAGACGCCCTCGCGCTCCACCTGGGCCATCGTCGCGACCTCCCACTCGGTCCGCTGGAGCCGCTCGTTCGAGCCGTCTCGGAGCACCGACAGGATCGCCTCCCGCACCTTCGCCCGAGGGATGGGCGGGCCTTCCGGAAGGGCCCGATCGAGGGCCCGCTGGTCAGCGACCGCCGACGAGAGCGTGTGGTAACGGGTCGTGTCGGGGACCGGCAGAGGGACTGGATCGGGGTCGTCGAGGAAGTCGTACATCGGTTCCACCTCCATGCGATGGGCGCCGGTCGGGACCGAGGGCATGGACCCCGGCCCCGCCGCGCTGGACGGCCTCCCCGTCGGGAGACGCCGCCAACAGTAGCACCGGCCGCGGGGCTGTCAAGGGGCAAGGACGAACCCCCGGAGGGCGAGCTCCGGGGGTTCGTGGAGGAGTCCGGCCCGGTGACCAGCCGGGGCCAGGATGTGGTCAGTCGGGCTCGTCGATGAGCTCGTGGAGCGGCATCCGCACCATCACCCAGGGCGTGCTCTCCCCCATCCAGGCACCCTTGGTGTTGTACTCGAGCCACTCCCGGGCCTCGGTGAGCCGATCCACCTCGGGATCGCGCTCGCCGTCCATGCCCTCCACGATCGTGGCGAGGAGCGTGTCCTCGTCGTAGACCACCGAGGCGAGACCCGGGCCCTTCGTGGCGATGCCCACGATGGCCCGATCCGAGTCCCCGGGCCCCTCGAAGAACAGGGCGTCGGGGTTCAGGTCCGCGACCATCGCCTCCGCCCAGGCGCGGATGCGCTCGCCGGCGCTCACGGCTGGTCCGGCGGGCTGCCGAAGGTCAGCCGGAGGAGGGCGTCCTCGACGTGGGTGATCGCGATGGACCGTTCCCGCGTCCCCGAGCGGTCCCGGCCCTCCCGGAGGGAGGCCAGCGCCGCCCGGAGGTGGACGATCGCGTCGCCGTCCATGACCGCCGCGTCCCGCGCGGCCTGGTCCTCAGTCGTCGCCATCGTCGTCCTCCTCGTCGACGTGATCGCCGTTGGCGCAGGGCACGCAGACCGACGGCACCGGGCCGTCCGCGCCGTCGCTCACCCCGGCCTCGTTGTCGCAGGCAGGGTCACAGTCGGGGCAGGGGCAGAGCCCGTCGCGCTCGACCTCGCTCACCGCATCGGCAGCCACACCACCATCGCCGGCGCCCACTCCCACCGCAGCCTCGTCCTCGAGAAAGGCGCTCTCGCTGGCGACCGTCTGGTGGCAGGTGTGGACCTTGGCCGTGACCTTGAACGTCGGCTTGAGCTTGCGCTCGTCGCCCTTGATCGTGAGCTGCGTGTCGGTCTCGACCGAGAAGAACATCGGCTGGTCGCACTCCGGGCAGAACACCCGGACGTACGCCGTGCCGCCGGCCGTGAAGTTGGGGTTGCGGGACTCGTAGCCCGACTCGAGCGCCGCCTTGACATCCGTCCAGTCGACCCCGTTCGCCGTGGCCTCCTCGACCGCGGCCTGCGCCTCCTCGGCGTGGTCGTCGCCGATCTCCGCCACGAGCACCCCCCGGGTCGCGGCCTCGAGCTCCGCCGCCTCCTGCCCGCCATCATCGGGCCCCTCGGGCAGCAGGTCCTCCTCGGGATCGAACGGCGGCACCGCCGCCAGCTTCTTCGCCATCGCGGACTCCTTCGTGTGGTGGCCGGGGCCCCCTGGCAGTCCGGGCTCCGGCGCCTCCGATCCCCGGCCTCAGCCGTCGGGGCGCCTCCCGGAACGAGGTGGCTGCTGTGGTCGGTGAGGGCCCCGGTCGTCATCACCGCCGGAGCTCGTCCGCTGCGCGATGCGCTGCGGTGGGCCTCACCGAGACCAACGCTACTCCGCCGTGTCAAGCCCCCGCCGGATCGACCTCGGAGCCGGGAACATGTTCGCGGACCCTCCCCCTCCGCTCCCCTGCACCCCTCTACCTCCCCCTCCTCGGTCCGTTCTCTCTCCCCGAGAGGCCCCCCTAGTCCCCCCATGCTCCTCCCGGACACGATCGTTGTCAAGGGATGTCCCAGGGGGGTTCACACCCCCCTAGGACGTGACCCCCCAAGAGCAGGCTCCCATCCGGTCACCAGGTCCCTGACATCAGATGGACGACCAGAGCACAGGCTCCGTTCTGGAACGGGACTCCTCGATGTCAGGTGGACGACCCACCGCGGAGCGAAGCGACGCGGACGGGGCACCCCCCGGCAGGGGGGGCTCATAGGACCGCGGTCCGGCCCCGAGAGTGCTCGTGAGGGGAGCGGAGCGACCCGCCAGGCAGGGAATGAAACATAACCTCTCTTATCGGAAGGTCGACAGGGGGACGAAGGATCACCCTGCGACATGGGCGATGGCCCAGCTCATGCACCCATGCGCAGTGTGTAACCCGTTGGTTACACCTCGACTCTCTAGAGAGGGTACCGATCGTCCACTCTCTCCATCCCTCTACCCATCATGAATAGACATCCATTCCGCGCACGGCCGGGTGCGCGCGGGCGCGCGTGCCTGTAGATGTCCTCCTGGCCGGACCGGGAGCATTGATCCGGGAACATGTTCCGGAGCATGTTCCTGACGCACGAACACGGCCGCGAGCACCGATTTTCGGATGTCCTCTTGACAAGACACGACGACCGGCGTAGCATCCGGCTTGCCGCTCGCGACAGCGGCCCGGCCCGGCGGCACGCACCGGGAACAGGAGTCCGCGACCATGACCACGCATCGCACGCTCCGGCCGATGACCGACGCCGAGCGCCACGCGATCACCGTTGGCGACCGCATCTACAACGTGACGTTGAGCCTGTGGGCCACCGTCACCCACGCCTACACCGACACCGATGGGTCGCGCAAGGGATGGGTGGCGTTCGAAACGAACGACGGCATCACCCATCAGCCCGCGGGCGTCTACAGCTTCTCCGGGCAGTCCTGGTACGCGTACCGATGACCGAGCCGCGCGACATCCTGACCACGATCCGCCCGGCCGACCGCATCCCGAGCGTGGGCGAGCAGTTATCCATCGTCCCCGAGGCCCTGACGTGCTGGCGCTGCCGAGGCTGGCGCCCGCGGACGCCCTGCTACTGCGCGGACCTCGTGGAGGCCGACCGTTTGGGCGTCAGCGTGTCGGGCCTCGTGGAGGCCCGCACCATCGCGCCGACCATCGAGCGCCGGCCCGAGCCGCTCAACCTGTGGGATCAGTCCGCCGACAGCCTCCCCGAGACCTGGAGCGCGCCCCGATGAGCCGAACGTATCTCACCCGCGCGATGGTCAACAGCCACCGCTACGACTCGCACACCGACGTTGCCCGCGCCCTGACGCACGCGTTCGCGGCCGGATGCGTGCAGTCCTGTGGCGAGCGGCCCGCGCGCATCTACCTTGAGCCGAGCCTGAACCCCGACGACCCGACCGTCTACGTGTTCGGCGCCTGCCCCGAGCACGCCCCGACGCTTGATGCGCAGATCGCCCGCAACCGGGCCGAGACGGACCCGAGCCGGTAGCACCGCTCCGAGTCCGCCGCCATCGGCGGACCGGGAGCCGTGCCACCCACGGCCGCAAGAAGGAGTCCGCGCCATGATCCGAACCGACGCCGAGTACCGTTCCGCCCGTGCCGCCATCCGGGAGCGCGCCCTGCGCGCCCGCCTGGCCGACCGTGCCGCCGCCCGTCGCATCCGCCGCCCGCTCGACACGGCCGATGCCGTGGCGCTCTACGAGCTGGCCGCCATCCCGAGCCTGTAGGCCGTGGGCCTGCTGCTGGCCGTGCTGGGCATCATCGCCGCCGCGCCCGGCCCCGTGGAAGCGGGCTACTGGACGCGTGGCGACCGCCCCACGCTCGACGGTCCGGGAATCGTCTGGATCGTCACCGGCGACACCCTGCACAACATCCGCACCGGCCGGGATGGCCGCGTGCTGACCATCACCGAGGAGCCGAACCGATGACCGCCCACGCGACCACCTGCGAGATCTGCGAGCGCACCGGCCCGACGCACGCCCACCCGTGCCGCTTCGAGTCCGCCTGCGCCTGCTGGTACGGGACGCCCTGCGACCCGCCCGGCGCCGACCTTCGCAAGACCACCAAGACCCGCCACGCGGCCGCCATCGGCCGCCAGGAGTCCGCCCGATGACCACGCCCGCGCCCTGCGCTCGCCCCTACGACCCCGGCTGTGACTGCCCGGCCCACTGGGCCGAGTGCGCCGCCGAGCTGTGCCGCGGCGCCACCGATGGCCGCCCCGCGATCATCCCCGCGGGCATCCCGTCGGGCCTGTGCCCGGCCTGCCTCGACGTGCCCACCTGTCCCAACTGTGGCGTCCCGCAGGACGCGGGCGGCTGCGACTGCTACGGCATCCCGACGCCCGTCCCGCACCACCCCACGAGCGCCGAACTGGCCGCGTTCCGTGGCTGGAGCGGCTACTGTCGGACGTGTGGCCCGCTGCACCACATGGACTACCCCGCGACCCGCTGGGAGCGAGCCTACGGCACCGTGCGCGAGACGGGGCAGCGCGACCACGACAGCGACCCGGCCCGCCATTCGCTCGCCCGGCGCGAGGCATCCGCGATGCGGTCCCGCGCCTACCTGCGGGCGTTCGGTCGGATCATCCACGACGCCCCCGACTGGACGAGGCACGCATGGACCGACGACGGAGCCGCCGACCATCGAGCGTTCGAACCCCGGTAGACCCGTCTGCCCGGCCGCAGGTTCCCCCTGCGGCCCGCAGACCGGCCCACCAGGACCGGCAACGAAGGAGAACCGACCATGCGCCAGCCGAACCGCGCCACCGCCACCGAGCGCACCGAAGCGCTCGCCCGTCTGCGCGAGGCGTTCCCGCCCGGCAGCACCGTCTACACCGTCCTGCGCCACCGCGCCCCGTCCGGGATGTCACGCGCCATCGCCCTCTACGCGATCCAGCCGGACCCCGAGGCCCGCGGAGGCGTGTCGGTCCGCTGGATGACGTGGAGCGCCGCCGTCGCCCTGCGTGAGACGTGGAGCGAGCGACACGAGGCCATCACCGTGCGCGGTGCGGGCATGGATATGGGCTTCCGCCTGGCCTACAACCTGTCGCACGCCCTCTACGGAAGCGGCTACACCTGCACCGGCGCCGACTGCCCCAGCAACGCCCACAGCAACGGGCAGCCGCGCGACGGCAGCACCGAGCACCGCGACGGCTACGCCCTGCGGCACGAATGGCTGTGACCCCGCACCCGTCGCACCCCGGATGGGATCGCCCGCCCATCCCGGCCCCGCCGACCGTCTGCACCCACTGTGGCGCCCGGCTCGGCTCCGAGCGAGCCGACGCCCCGTGCTCCGGCGAACCGCTCGACACCGACACGCCCGACGCCACGCCGGGCGCCACGATCCTCGCCGCCGCATGGCACCAGCACCAGGAGGCCCACCGATGATGACCCCGAACCCGCTCCCCGAGCCAGGATGGTGGCTCGTGATGTCTGACGGCAGCCTGTACGAGGTCGTGGACCCGCAGGCGTTCGATGATGCCGACCCCGAGCAGACCGGCCCGGCAGCCACCGCGGAGGGTGTCTATTACCTCGCCGTTGACGCCGGTGAGGTCATCTGGACCCCCTGGGCAGACGACAGCGTGGATAGCGTATGGCCGACAGAGGCCGAGGCCGAGGTCCGCGGCGACGCCATCGAGGCCGAATGGTCCGACGACTACGCGGATGGGCTGACAAGCGTTCCGCCGCCGCTCGACCGCGAGGCCCGCTACGCCGTCACGATCCGGCACCGGCAGGGAGGCGACCCCTTCACGCCCGCGATGCTCGCCGCCCTGTCCGAGTTGCTGACCGCCTCCCTGTCCGCCGCGGGCATCCGCGCGACCGTGGCCGTGGAGCCGTGGAGCGACCCCGACGCCATCCCGTGCCGGGCCTGCGGGGAGCGCCGCCTTGACCACGCGTGGCACTACGACAGCTCCCACACCTACGACCCCGAGGAGGATTGACCATGCCCTACGTGTACGCCAAGCGCCGCCCCGGCCGCTGCGACGACTGCGGCAACGGCCCGGTGCGCGTGGTCCGTTTCTGGCTGACCGGCATGTTCTACACCGTCTGCCAGCGCCACGAGTCGGAGTATCGCTACTCCCGCGCCCTGCTCCGCGGATCGTGGCGCGACCGCGCCCACCACGACGCGTGGCTTGCGGCCGCCAACGCCGCCGCCGCGGCCCGTGCCGCCGCCTACCGGCCCTCCGCGTGAGGCGCCCATCCCGCGCCGCGTGGGTGCTGATGGTGCTGTGCGCGTGGCCCGCCCTGCACGTCCTCGCCTACGTGCTGGGCACCACCGTGGACCGCCTGCTGATCGCCGGCGCCTACACGGCCGGTTTCACGTTCGGCGCCCTCATCCTGCTCAACCTCGCATTCCAGCTCACCCGGAGGTAGCCGCCATGAACCCTATTTCCCTCGCCCTGACCCGCCAGGAGGCCGCCGCCCTGCGCGCGTGGCTCGACGTGAGCGAGCCGCACCCCTGCGGCTCCGGCCCCGAGCACCACGACGCGGACGGCTTCGCCCTGCCGTCCGACGTGGCCGACTACCACCCCGGCTACTGCCCCGGTGATATCGCTGCCCTGGGCAGGCTGGCCGGGGAGCTTGACCGCCAGATGCGGCGCGGCGGACCGTGCCAGTGCCGCGGCGACGAGCACATGACCTACTGCCCGGAAGGAGCCCGCTGATGCCCGAGTACCGCATCGCCCCCGATCAGGGAGTCTGCCCCGATGGGCACCCCTGCACCCTGTCCGCCGAATACCCCATCTTCCGCGAGTGCCCCGAGCCGACGCACTTCAATGGCCGCTACGTGGGCGAAGCCCTGGTGGATGTCTACGTCGGCCCCGTCAGCGTCGAGGCGTACCACGAGGCCACGGCCGCCCTGCGCGAGCTCATCACGAGCCACGAGAACGCCCACGACTGCCCCGGCGCGGAGGCCTGCATCGACATGGACGCCGCCCGCCTGCGCGCCCTGCAAGACGCCCTGGACCCGCTGCCGCGGGCTGAGACGCGCCGTTGCGAGGCGTGCGGATGCGACGTGGACAACGACCCCCACGCAGACGGCTGCCCGTGCTCCGCGTGGTCCCGGCCGTGATGATCGACGGCCCCAAGGGCATCCGCCTCGCCGCCCTGCTGTCCCTCCGGGGGCGGCTGCACCTGACCATCACGTCGGGGTTGCCCTGGCGCATCCCGGCATCCGAGGGCCTGCGCGCCCACTTCCCCGGCGAGCGGTTCCCTCGCCAGCGCCGCGCCCAGCTCGCGTGGCTGGAGGATCGCATCGAGGCCGAGTACGGCCCGCTGGGCACCCGCTACACGCCCCGCAAGGAGGCTCCCCGTGCTGGATGACATCCTCAGTCTGGACGAGGCCGCGGAGCTCATCGGGCGGTCGCCCGGCGCGCTCCGCAAGGCCGCCCAGCGCGGCACCCTGGAAGCCAAGAAGATCGGCCCGCGGTACTACGCCACCACCCGCGAGGCCGTGGTGCGCTACGCCGCCCGTGTCGCCTCGCAGCGCCGCGTGAGGCGCCCGCCCCGTACCATGTGACGGTCCCGAGCCGACCAGCGGCACGACGAAGCCCCCGGAGCATTCGCTCCGGGGGCGTTCTCTTGCCCGGCTACCAGCGGACGGACGACCACCCCGCCAGCAGCCCGACGACCACCAACAGCGCGACCCCGGCCGCCTCGACCACGCAGCAGCCCGCGAGGCGCCTCAACGGTAGGCCCACGGAGAGCATTCCGAGCAGTCGCACCCGCACCGCTGGCAATGCTGGGGGTGGCCGTCTGCATCGAAGCCCAGGAACCGGCCGCACCCCCCGCACCGCGGTCGCCGGGGATCGTGAGCGCCGCCGAAACGGTCGCAGAACGCCCCTACCGCTCCCGGCCCCCATGCGTCCCGGTCAACGAGGCGGATGGGTGGCGGCCGATACTCGGCCAGCTTCCATCCCGTCATGGCGCCGGGGGCCAGGGAGGCCCGCCGAGGATGGCCGTCGTCAGCCAGTCGAGCGCGTCCCCGCTCCTGACCTGATCCGGCACGACCCGGAGCACGCGCCAGCCCAGCGCCGCCGCCATGCTCAGCTTGACGGCATCGTTGCGGATGCCCTCGCCCGTGGAGTGTCGGCCGCCCATGCGCACCGGTCCGCCACAGTGTGGGCACGGACGGACCATGAACCCGCCCCCATCGACCTCGACCGCGACCCGCGGGATGGGCCACGCCAGGTCGAACCGGAAGTCTCGGTCCGGTCGCGCGAAGCGGTATTCCCGGATGGGCAGCGCGAGCCCAGCGGCCCGCGCCTGCCCGGCCAGCTCCCCCGGCCAGTCCTCGACCCGCTTCCCGCCCGCGGATCGCCGCGCCGGCCTGGGCTCCGGGCTGCCCGTTCCGGGGGGCAGGCGCCCCTCGGCCGCGAGCTTTCTGAGGATGGTGTCCGGGAGCTGCACGCGCCCCATGTCAGCCGCGCGGGAGCACGGTGAGGCGCACCAGCTTGTCCTTGCGCACGAGCACGCTGCGCCGGGTCCGGCCGGCCTTGGTCATCTCGTCCACGACCACGAAGTCGCCCAACTGGTCCCACTGGACCTTTCCGCCGGCGCTTCCCGCGGCCACGGTCACCTTCTCCGGCGCTCGGCCGCCCTCGTCCACCAGCAACTCGATCGCGTCCCCGAGCGCCATCACTTGCCTCCCTTCATCGCCTTGACGGCATCCGACACCCTGAGGGCGGCGATGGACGTCTCCCACACAATCCCGACCTCGCGCATGGAGCGCTCCCGCAGGTCGACCCACTCCATCGCCGCGTCGATGACGGCCTGCTCCTCCGGGCTGGGCCCGATGGCCCGACGCGCCCGGGACGGGTCGGTCAGGAGCACGACCTCCGCGCCGAGCGTGAACTCGGACCCGTGGTCCACGTCCTCCAAGCGGACGGTGACCTCGGCGTCGTGGGCGCCGGTGTCGAGATCGACGAGCTCTCCCAGCAGGGACACGACGCGGCCGGAGAACACGGTGGGCGACTTGGGCATGGGCTCCTCCTTCGGGGTGTAGGTGTGGCAGTCGGCGGTCGCCGGGTGCGCATCGTCGGCGTGCCAGTGGGGCATGGCGCGGTGGCCGTCAGCCTCGACAAGCTGCTGGCCGCAGTCCCGGTAGCTGCAGGGGCGGGAGTCGATGACCTTCACAGCGCGTCCTTCGCCTTGCGGGCGGCGGCGAGGAGGAACCGGGAACAGCGGTCGGACTTGCAGCCGTTGCAGGGCCAGCCCACCACGTCGCCCACCTGGCGGGTCGTATGCACGCTGACCTTGTGGCCGCACACGCACTGGATGGCGTCGAGCAGCCCGTACAGGCCGCAGGTGCAGTCGGCTGGGCCATCCGCCTCCGGGCACCACGAGCGATGCTGGGCGAACCCGGCAAGGGTGAACACACTCAGCGCCAGTGCCGCCCCGTCCTCGGCATCCTCTCGGCGGGTGAGCACCCAGCCGTCGGGGAGGTTGCGCAGGATGGCCTCGGCGATAGGGCCGCTCAGCGTCCGCGCGACGTTCGCCTCGTACAGCGCCGCCGCCAGCGCGTCCCGTGCCTCGGTGGTCATGCCGCGGTCACCATCTCGGAGCCGATGATGGTGCCGGTCTTGTTCCAGCCGCCCAGCACGCGCACGCGCTGGCCGATCGCGAACAGGAAGCCGCCCATGTCATCGGTCAGGCCGTTCTCCTCGGCCGCGTCCTTGAGCACGGCGACCTTGACGAACGAGCCGGGGTTGGGCTCGACCTCGAGCATGAAGAACTCCCGGCCCTGGGGCGTCGTCTTGTCCTCGACGTTCGCCAGCACGCCGAACACGTCCGCCGTGCCGGGCTCGTCGGACGCGGCGACGGTGATCTGTGTCCGAGCGGGCGCCGCGGGCGGCTCCTCGTCGGGGTCGAACATCGGCGCGCTGGGGGCCTCCGCGGGCTGCGGGGCCTGCGGGACGTACTCCTGGCCGTCGATGACGACCCGGGTCACGTCGACGATGACCTTCATCATCGGCTTGTCGCCCCGGCCCGGCCAGTCGCGCTCCTCGCGCCGGCCGTCGACGCCGACGAACACGCCCTCCTTGAGCAGCGGGAGGATGGTGCCGGCGAGCGGCTCGAACACGTCCACGTTGTGCTTGCTGTTGCCGACCTTGATGGCGAACGCCGCGACCTTGCCGTTGGGCGTCGCCCGCAGGCCCTCGGGCTCCCTGACGATCGGGCCCTCGAACACCGCGTCGGTGCCCTTCTTCTTGGCCTCCGGGGCGGGCTGTGCCGCGCGCTGCTGGCGCGGAGCGGGTGCGGGCGTGTCCTGGGGCGGGGGGCCGTCCTCGAAGCCGCCACGGTCATCCTGCGCGGGCTGGAACTGGGGCATGTCCTCCACGTCCTGCGTGAACAGGTCGGTGATGCCCAGCGTGTGCCGGATCGCGCCCACGAAGCCGCGCTTGGCCGACATCTGCGTGATCGTGTTGACGAGTCCGCGCGGGTTCTCGACGAACGACTTGGTGGGCCCGCTCATGCGGGTGTCCTTGTCGGGGAACGTCTTGCCGCAGCCGTCCTTCTTCTTCCAGCACAGCCACCCGCCGCCCTCGTAGCCGGGGATGATCGGGCCGCTGTTGCCCTGCTGGCGCGGGGCGTACTTGGGGTTGCCCTTGATGACCGCCGCCTTGCCGCACTCGGGACAGACCCGCTCGCTGTTGCGGTAGAGGTAGCGGTCCTCGTAGGACGAGCACGAGGCGACCGCGCTGCCCACGATCGGGCCCTCGAGGCTGCCCAGGTGGAGGAACGTCGCCGTGTCGACGCGGACCTCCTCGGGCCACGCCGGGTCCGTGGGCGGCGTGATGACGAGCTGCTGGCGGTGCTCCGGGATCAGCCGGTGGAACATCGCGAGCTGCTCGGCGCCCGGCTGGTACAGCGACGGCTTGTTGGTGCCGGGGATCGTGTCGTAGTCGATCCCGTCCTTGATCTTCTTGCCGGCCTTGTCGAACTCCGGGCCCCGCAGGAGCGACGCCTGGAGCATCAGCATCCGGTCGCGGCCGGCCTTGATGACCTCCATCTCCCGCTGGAACTCGGCGGGGTCCATGAGTCCCATCGCGCGGAGCGGGTCGCGGTTCGGCGCGTCGAACGCCTGCACGGCGCTCTGCGCGGGCGCCACGGTCATCGCCGTGGACTGGGGCGTCACGTCGCGCGCGGTGCCCTCGATGATCTGCTCGGTCATGGCTCCTCCTTCTTGATGGCGTGCCCGCAGGTCGCGCAGCGGGTGGGCTGGTGGGGGTGGCATCCTGCAGTGGCTGGGCACGGTTCAGGGCACGGACCTTCGGGGTCATTCTCCGAGACGATGCACCGGAAGTGCTGCCAACTGGCGGCCTCCATCCCGCACGAGCCGAACAGCGCGTTCTCCTCGTACCCACACGGACTCGCGGGGTCGGGGGTG
>JACCDT011612087.1_pt1 | contig 28629 bp, 27 predicted proteins | sample 7446291 | NCBI WGS metagenome assembly JACCDT01 (sample SAMN15323446, study PRJNA562643) | freshwater metagenome | isolation source: river surface water | place: USA:Blue River Watershed | collected 2017-08-17 | reverse complement strand
GTCAATTTTAATGCTGTTGGCGGCGTCATCACCGCTTATAATGGGACCCGTAGTCTCCCCTTGCCGCAAGTAATTTATCCTCAGCCGCCATTTTTCAATTATCCACCATATTGGAATCCTGGTGATATGTGGTTGGTTAGAGATCGCTACTTGTGCAAAATTAACCTAAGAACAACAACTTGGATGTCGTTTCCATATCGCAGCGCGAATACGGTACAAAAGGCCACTTGTTATGATTGCTCTTTCTGCAAAGAAAAATCACCATCAAACGAGTAAAACTCAGCCATCAAGTCAATTCTTTTTATCTAATTTTAACAATTTATGTAATCTATTCAGTCAGCGCAACTTGAGCTCGGTATGGTTGGCACACTACCTATTTTTTTGCAAAAATTGAAATGTATTCCGAGCAAACTACTCACCATGTCGGCAAATCAAACCAATATGGGCCTACCTGATAATATAATGTATGTCATGATGGCCGGAATGTTGCCGCTGTTTATGACAACTGTTATGACGGCGATGACGGCATGTGCCCCGGATTTGATTAAACTTATCAAATCCGTGTACAATTATTTTAGGAATTACGGATGGAATGTAGTAACCATTAAGATTTATTCAACAAAAAGCTCATCCATTATCACGGGTACGTATTGGGTGGTTGACCCCGAGCACACCAACAATAAACGTATATTTGATGCTGTGACAGAATACATCAACAAACGTGGGAAATTTTCGACTAACACCACCTGCGACCTGGGCGATGGTTTGCGTAACTTAATGGATGATAACTTGCAATTTAATAAGTCCCGGCACATTCACATGGCCCCCGGGGCTGCAATGACAATCGATGGATTTATTATAAATTATGCGTCCATATATGTCAATGACAAAGATACAACCAGGCACGAACGTATATTAACTATCAGCAGCCGTAAACCCTCAATGCAGATTCGGGAATTCATCATGATGGCATACGATGAATATTGTATTGCGAACTATTCAGATAAAATTGAACCACATTTATACAGACAAGTCCCATCGGCTGTCGGGGTGCGTTTCAAAAAATACCCGATCAATAATACGACATCTTTCGACACGTTGCATTTCCCCGAGAAAGAAAAAGTTATTCAGCTAGTTAAAAATCTAAATGATGGAAATCTCAAAAAGTTATCCATATTACTGCATGGAATGCCCGGCTGTGGAAAATCATCCATAATCAAGGCGATTGCAAAAATGACTGGCTACTCGATCATTGAAGCTAAATTATCCATCACCCGAAATGATGCGGACCTAATTGATCTGCTGCATAATCCTTCATTAATATATCACCAGAACAATGATGAAAAGTTTGATCTGACCAACGACATGATTCCATTGAGCAGGCGAATCATTATATTTGAAGATATTGATGCGGAATGCGATATCATTCTCCAGCGAAAAAACGAGATGCCGGAAATATTGGTCGAAAAATCTAGCAAAACAGACAAACCTGGTAAAACAGACAAATCTATCAGTAACTTATTGGAAGAATTTATCAAAAATAAGGGTGTAACATTGGCCGGAGTATTGAATGCTTTTGACGGTGTTCTCGAGTTAACTGGGGCAATAATAATCATGACCACTAATTTCCCCGATAAACTTGACAAAGCCCTAATCAGACCCGGCCGCGTAACGTTGCAACTTGAGCTCGGCATGGTTAGCACGGCCGATGCAGCAAAAATAATCTCAGGTTATTTTCATAAGGGTGCTCATGTCCCCGGGAACACATTTAGCCCGGCCGAGCTTGAGGCAATGTGTCAAACGTCGAGTTCTCTCGCAGATCTTGAGAATAAAATTCGCCTGGGAATCGCAAAAAAAATTGTCGCCGAATCGCCACACTGAGTTAAAAGCAAATTATGAAAAAAATATTTATTTTTTGTGTCATTTTGCCATTCTAAAAGTAAGGTTGATCCTGGGTTTAGTCACGGCAACTTCCTGGGGGACCCCATGTTTGTAATATTGTTGCATTTCGCCACCCATTACGATCATGCTACCGTGTTTCATGCGAATCCTATCCTTTTTGCCCCCACACTTAGGAACGACATCAAACCATCGCTCAGCCCCGAGGCTAATTGATGCAATCGGGTGGCCGGGAACTAAACTTTTTTCGGAGTCACTGTGCATGCCAATGACATTTCGACCGGTTTCATACAAGTTAACCAAGCAGGAGTTAAATTTGCAGCCCAGTGCTTGTTCGATGCTGAGTTTCAACTCCCTCATTTCGTCAGTGAAATCAAGCGCCGGGTTTTCCTTGCCCGCATACATATAAGTGGTAACATGAGTTGGATCATTGCGGTCAGAAAAGAAACATGATTTCCGTTTTTCAGTGCCACGGCTAACCTCTCCTTGCTGAAAAGGCAACAGTGAAAAAGTTTCGAAATAGAAATCGGCCAGCCCGGGTTCAAGGAACTTTTCATAATAGCGAAAATCCGCGCGGGGTAAATTTCTGTTTTCGTAATCGGCGCAAATTCCGTCCATTATAGTTGTGTGACTGTAGTCAATTCAATTTTAAGTTTAAAGCGATAATTAAAATTACGAATGAAAAGCAAATGCGGAAAATGCAAAATCCCAGCCGAGCTGGCATGTGCCCGATGCAATACTGTGAATTACTGCTCTCGGGATTGTCAAGTGCGGGACTGGCCGACACATAGATTTATGTGCATTAGCCCGGCATTGCGACGGGAATCCTGGGTGCTAACACTGATTGAACGGATTCGCGGAAACATCTTGTCAATGGCCGCACATTACCCAGGCGATGCCGTTTTTGTAGAATTAACCGAAACAATTGATGAATTTATGAATGTTGGCTCCTTGCATATTGCACACATTCGCACGGAGCCAGTCCCGAACCAACCAGCAATTGATAATGAATTTAATCTGTTCGTATCATTTAAGGATTACCAACATACAATCCAGATGAAAACAACTGGCCCGGTCGTCGGCCCAAAACCTGACCAGCCGTGGAGTATCTTCGTAACAATATAATTATTGCGCAAAAAAATAAGTTTGATGCGATGATTATTTGGCGACATCTGGCTGAACTTCATTAGGATAAATTCGCCTCAATGCCGCTGGAGTTCGCTCAATGATTTGATCAATTACTCGCCACCACTGCCGATAGTCATCCCATTCGCCCTCATCAATAATTATTTTTCTGTCCTTGGTACTTTTGACGCCAATCCACGGCTTTCCATTGTAATATTGTAGAGTTTTTGGCTGCTCGTTTTTCTCCAACCAGCTGGTCTTGCCAACCGTCCAATTATATATTGGATGTATGTGTCGCACAGTCGCCCCGATCTCGAGCCAAGTATGGGCCAATAATTGTTCATCAAACCCACTAACACAGTTGGTCAATCCATACCGCGGTTCGACACGAAGTAATTTCAACATAGTCGCATGCGACTCGGCGCTCGGCTGCACAAGAACCATGTTTGCGATGCCCAAGAACGAACCATGAAATCCGGCCTGAATTTTTTGCCTGGGAATAATCTGTCCATGCCTCATTTTGCCATACGGATTTTTTATTCCATTCTGAACGTATGGTTTAGCCCAGGGCGATGAAAATGTAGCTGCCGGGGCTGTGAGATTAAATAAATCATCACAATTCTCCAAGAACAACATATCGGCATCAATCAGGATAACCTTGTTCACTGGGAATAACTCTGGGCACATTATATTCCATTTTGTGAATGAGTGATGAATCCAAGACCCGTAAATTTGCCTTTGTTTTACGCTTTTCATCGGGACGCAATCATGTGAGATGAAGGGAACCCGGATGACCTTATCAACCTGGCCAGATAAGAATTGTATGCAGTCATCGCTGATGTCGGGGGTCGCCATGCACCAGATCGGGTAACGCGAGGCAACATTTCGTAAGCTCTGGGCAACCGCGGCAACACCGAGCGCGTAGTCTTCATTAAGCATGACAAGACAACACCAAATATTATTTTGTTGATCCATTGTAACACTATGCAGAAATATGATTCAATTTTTTGAAAAAAATAACATCAATATTCCCATACGTTAACCTACCCGGGGTAGTGCCAATAATCGAGTCAATTTACCGATAAGTGCGGAAAACGGGTGATCATCTAGGGCCTTGGCCCGGGTGAAAACATCTTGCAGAGGAACGATATCGCCACTTGCGCAGTATCTCATTGCGACACAGCATATGAACTTCTCTGCGCTGTTTATGTGTGCTGTGTCACCAGTCCCATCGCATATTTGGTTAAAAAACTGCTGCCAATTCGTAAAACTTGCCGCAGTGAACTTTTGGGAGTATTCAATATACATTGGGGAATCGCAAGCATATAGCTGCGGGAACGCTCGCACTGCTGAATTTACCCAGACAAGCAAGAATGGATTGCAAAAATTCGGATTAAATTCCGACACTGGGGATTCATCTAATTGCTTTTTCGCCTTCACTCGGCGGCGCCAGGCCTGTAGATCATCTTCACCTTCATAAACCACGTTTTGTAATTTGTCTTGCATATACTGAAACGTTGGATTACGATATTTCACCTGCAATGCGCCGTCCTCGAGGCAGATTGGATCGCAACGAATTATCTCGTTGAAAACATCAATAGACGGGTTCTTATGAAAATCCCGCACTAATGGTAAGATCCTCATGTTGGCTTTAAACAGTTTGAATATATTTTGCGACAATTCTCTGGAAATTGCGTTACCAATCATTTTCGTATAAAACGGTTAGGTTTTTTCAATTTTTTCTTTGGGATCTTTGCGTCTTCACGCAGCCAGGGGTGTTCCAGGGCGGCCCGGGCGGTGATACGATCGGCCGGCAGGTAGCGCAGGCCCATATTTAGAAACTCTGCCAACTGACTGCATTCTTCTGCGGAAATTGTATAATTCATTGATATTAAGTCGCATATTGATATTAGGGAAATGTTGGGGTGGTTGCGCAGCTGCCCCTTGCGATTATAATATTTACTAGCCTTGCGCCTGAATGATCTTGGCGGGTACCCGATAACTTTTGCTATCAACAGGAGATGCCTGTAGTTGGTCTTGAATTCCGTTTCTTCATTTTCGGATGACGAACTGCTTGTATTTGTTATATCGCCTGATGTACCATTTGATGTATCACATACCATAACATCATCGATATCTTCCCCGTATGTTGATTCGCACTCATCAAACACATCAAAAAGGTAATCTCCCGTATAAAGGCCATATATTGTTGCAAATGCCGACCAAATGTCCGTAGGAAAACTAAATGGAGCCTCGATAATCAACTCGGGCGATATGTACTGCGCAGTGCCCACAGTTTCGCTGAAGATATTCTCGGGCGAACTTGATGTTCCAACATCGGCAATGACGATATGAATATTCTCATCAGTCACCCCGGCCATTGTTGTGTTCATTAATATGTTCGCGGGCTTAATATCGGTATGAATAATGTTGTTGGCGTGTAAGTGAGCCAGGCCATCCAGAAGCTGCCTGGCGATTTTCTTAACAACATGCGCGGGAACCCCGGTGTCATGCGTTTTTTTACAAAATTTGATGAGCTCCGACAATGTATCCCCATACAGGTTAAACATAATGCATGGGTATATGCAGGGGCTGAGATCCTGATCCAGGCAAATATGCGTAAATATGCCAAGGTATCCCACGATATTCGGATGTTTTACCCCAGTTTGAATCGAAATACCCAACAGGCGATTGAGAATTTTCACCTCATTGGTATAATATTTATCATCATTCCTGCGACAAACTTTGATAGCAACAGGCTGCCCCGCGGCAGTTTCAGCCTCCCACACGCATGCCTCGCGACCGCTGCCCAGCCGCCGACGAATGATGTTGCCATTCAGGATATCGCCTGGGGCCAGCGCACAGAATGTTCTGGCTGGCGGGGCGGTCGCAGCTGCACTGACTGCGCAAGACAATTTGTCTACATCATCCATCTGTAATGAAAAAATAGTTGGCCTATTTTCAATATGATTTATTATGAGAAGTGGATGTTTTTTTCATTTTGCCCGCGTTGTGAAAGTCAGATTACTCAAATAAATCCCGAGCTGAAGATGTGTGGAATCGGCATTATATACAAGTTCATTGCTGAACCGCAAACGGCACTGTGCTACAATTCGTCCTGTGTCGCCATCAATAATCGATGCAACACCTCCATCCACAATCTGCCCAGGTGGGGCGAATTGGATGTTTCTGAGGTTGGAATTGGCCGAGACAATGGCAATAGCCTCGCTGATAGTAATCATTTGCGTTGACGTGTCCATTTGATAAATATACAAGCTCATTTCTTCAAAAAATAAAAATGTAATCAGAGCAAGTTACTTTGGTATCCCGTGCTTTGAAAAGATATGCGCAAATATGTTGATACGTTCGAGAACAATGTTGTAAAACTTGATAAATGTATTCTTCTTCGTATTATCTGCGGCCTTTTCAAGCATTGTATCAGAGATAGCTAGCTTGCATTTGACAATGACAATCCATATAGCCCCAACTATCTTTGAGGATAATTGACTACCCATTCCAATCATTCTTTTGTCGGATTCTTCAACTAAATCTATTACAAACTGGTTGTACTTGGGATTTTCCAGGTTCAGCGCTTCCATGTATTTCTCAACGAAGCTTCTCGTTGATTCCTCGGCCAGGTCAAAATCTATTTTTCCCTCATCTTTCAAGTCCCTCAGCAGCTCCTCGCCCCGAGAAAATCCCCGGGATTGTAGCCCCATAAACATGGCAACATCACCTTTTTTGCGAACAACATTTTTGATATTGCATTCAAAATAAATCAATGCAGCTAATATTTCATCCTTATTGGAGCTTCTCCGCACGAATTTCTTCTTTCCGCATGCGATCCCGCACTCGTCAAGTTCATCTTCGGTCACAGTTTTTTGTAAAATATTATACTTTGTTGCTACAGAATTTAGCACGTTCGTCGGGATGGCCGGGCCCTTGTATTGAGTCAGTGTTGCTTGATTTGTTAATTGTTTGTAAATCACAGCTCGCTGGGCCTTGGTGTAATCTCCGGCAACATTATAATATCGGCCCCGGGATGCCCCGGTCGACACTCGAATTGTTGCAGGCGCAACATCATTTTTGTTTGTGCTTGGTTCATTAAATTTTGTCAATCCGCATTCTGGACAGCTGTACTCACAGCCTGCCAGCTCCATGGGTAACTGACAATCCGAGCAGTAATTATGCTGTTCATCAGTCTCATTGTACAACTGATTGGACATAGCAAACTCATCAAAAGCATCATCGGTAAATTCCGTCGCAAAGCAGCCCATGTCGAAAAGTTCAGTCATTGGATTCTGGATAATAATCCGGGATCTGTATTTTCAACTTTAACAAAACAAATTTGCCTGGTAAACTCTCTTAAATTATCATTTAAAATGAAATTTTCGCCTTCCATAGCCGGTCTTAAGGGTTGTTTTTGACCCATATCGTGTGATTTTGGAATATAATCTATCCAACTTTTAAGTCAATAATTATATTAACACCCCTGTAAGTGACCAATGAAACCATTTGACTTGAGCCCGATACTCGAAAAAAGCAAGGAGCTTGAATATCTAGTTTCAACTCATGATGCAGCCTACGATGACCTTGTCGATGCTGTGGAAACTGTAAAACAATTCATAATCGAACACAAACTTATTATTTACGGGGGTACTGCAATAGATTACGCACTGCGGCTACGGGGTGACAAAATATACCCCGACGACCTGCTCAAAATACCCGATTTGGACTTTTATTCCCCCGATAACGTTATTCATTCATATCAATTAGCTGATATATTATTTAAGAAGGGCTACCCCGAGGCCCGGGCGATTAACGCACAGCACATGGAGACAATGAGAGTAGATTTAATTAATAATCATTGGATTGCTGATATTACATACAGGCCCCCCGAGATTTTCTCTCGATTGCCGTACTTAGTATACCACGGGATGAGAATTATCCATCCAGATTTTCAGCGGATTGACGTTCATTCAAGCTTATCATTCCCATATGATAACCCGCCCCGCGAGGTGATATTTGAGCGATGGAGTAAGGATATTAAACGTTTTAACAAGCTGGCTGCGCATTATCCAATTATGCGGCCGATTGGCAAGACCGTATTACAGCAATGTGTAGTCACAATAAACCCAAAATACATATTCACGGGCACAATTGCATATGCACTGGTGTATCGGGAATTTGTGAAAATAGCCAATAATCGGGGGATTAAAATACCAGATGATATTGTCCCCGCAGAGGTCGTATTTTCCGACGATAACCGCCGAATTACCTTTAGTAGCATCAACCGCCAAGCTGAATTCGTGTCCATGAACGCGCCTAAAATGTTGGCCGAGCTTGCCACGGCGACCGGGGTAAAACATTATGAGCCGTATATTAACTTGTTGCCGGAGCGTATTGAATGCGATTACAATGGGGCCCGAGTAGTAATTTTTAGCACAAAAAATAAGTTGATAACCGTAAATTCCATTATATTAATGGGGACCGACTTGCGATTGCGGATTACCAACATCCAATATTTATTGAAATATTTTATTTCCATGCATTTCGTGGAAGCAAAATCTGCGTCATCACTGCTTTATATCTCATTATATACTTCATTGCTGAGCATGATTTCTACATTTACTGACGATTCGCTCCCCCTACTTCTGCCCTCGACAACAACATACGGCGACAAAAATATTAGCTTGGCCCGGGAAATTGCTATTAACAGAATGGGACATGAAATAAATGGAGCAACACTGTTTACGCTACCCCAAAATTATTACCCTGGCCGTTCTGCCAAGCGCGGTATAGGCCATCCACAATTTGATCCAGCCAACATAAAATTTTTCCAAGAATCCGGCAAGGAAATAAAAGATAATGGGCAAGAAGTATCAGATCCCGCCCGGGCAGACATCGACAACTAGGGGCACTCCATATTGTTGCCCATCACTTCCGCGCTGGCCTGCATTTATGCAGATGATTCCCTTATAGTTCATTGCGCCGTGGCCGGATGGATTTCCCCCGAAAATACAAACTTTTGGAGGGAATGATTTCAGATCATTAAGCAATTGTCGGCTGCCTACATGATGTGATTTTTCATCTTTGTCTAGAATTCCCCAAGGGGGGATGTGGCTAACCACAATATCATTATTGCAATATAAGGGTATGACTTTAATACCTTCAGATGATATTTGGGTTGCCGAGGCAATTCGTAATCCATGAACTTGCGTAGTCGCTCCATCGATACATATCAGACTACCATTAATACAATTCGCCAGCGATTTAGTTATGAGATTTTCAACTTTGCCGCAAATAATAATTTTATATTCATGCGGCAAGTCAATAATACGACTTATGAAAGCCGCCGCATTACCCGAGGGTGTTGAAAAGTTGCCGGTGTGAATGAAAATGTCGCCACAGGGCAAATCCCCAAGTGATGTGCCATAAGTATCGCCTGTGCAAACTATGCGGACTCGGCCGGGAATCGCCGGGAGATTTCTGGGCATTACGAACTCTGCCATCAGCACTATGTAATCAACACAATGTATTCAGTGGAATATTTTTTAATTCATGTCGTAATGATTTGCTTATTTTTTGATTTATGAAACATAGGGAATTGGAGATGCGACCCAGTTTCGCAATCGGGCATAATCTGGTCCGCCTGTGTATTGTGTCATTCGCCCCTGTTCTGTAATCATGCGGATAGTTGGATAACCGTCAATTCCCGGGGTCGGCTCGATATCTTCATCAACCTCCATGAACTTAATTCCGCTATCTTGGGCAGAGTGTTTTACCCTCTCCCAAACTGGTTTCATCACTGCGCAACCCGGGCACCATTTTGTGTAATGCAAAGTCACAACGCGGGTTGAATTAATTGGCAGGAATGATTCGGCCGTACAACAGCATCCCATGCACCCACAGCCGCGCCAGCAACCGCACTTGCATTTGTAAATATAGGTGGCTATGAGTACAATGGTCGTGATAATGATAGCAATTAAGAGAATCATGTTATCTTATACAATATATTAGTAAAAAGTTAAAAAAATAAAAGCAAATCAGTCATACAATGTCGAAGCTACCGACCTTGCTTATTAAGGGAAATCTGCGGGCTGATAATCCAAAACAGCAGAAGGAGTTGGATGAGTGGGTGCCCCTTGACTACATTATTGAATGGTTCAAACTGCGTATGTATAAAACAGGTCCAGCAAATAAAGTTCTCATATTAAAATCCGAAACAGCCTCGGGCAAGAGCACGGCTTTCCCCCCGGAATTATACAAACAGTTGGTCCGGGGGCGCGAGTCTGCCGGAATTATTTGCACACAGCCCCGGGTTGCCACGGCTGTTGAAAATGTAGTTGAAATGTTAAAACACAACTCAAAAACACTGCGGCTTGGAGAAACAATTGGTTGGTCCACAAAGAATAATAAGTTTCGATTGAAATCAGTTGGGCTGTTGTCGGCGACCATCGGGACACTAGCCCAGCAATTGAAAACATTTTCTGATGAAGAGATCATCAAAAAATATAGATTCATATTGATTGATGAGACCCATGAGCGAGATTTGCAAACGGATATGACCATATATATGTTGAAAAATTTACTGAATCGCAATGCCGACAACCCAAATTGCCCATTTGTCGTGTTAATGAGCGCGACATTCAGCCCCGAGCCATTCTTGAAATATTTTGATGTAACCGGGGCAAATTTCATATGGTGCGGTGGGCAAACAGCACATATTGAGGAAATGTGGGATTGGAATGATGGCCGCACAGTTAATGATTACCCCAGGGCGGCCTCTGCGGTTGTTGAAAAAATTATCGATTCATCAAATGATGATATTTCTCGGGCGGATATATTAATATTCATGCCGGGAAAAGCGGAGTTTAAGGAGACCGTTAAATGGTTGGATAAATATAATCAGAAACTTGCAAAATCTGATCACAGTAGGGTGTTTTCCCTGCTGCAGATTGATGGCCCGGCCTTTCAAACACAAAACCGGGATTTTATGTTAACCGTGCGTGTGCCAACACAAGAACATCGGGTAAGTATTGATGGTAAAGTTTATACTCCAAGTCGCCGGGTCATTATCTCGACTAATGTTGCTGAAACGGGGTTAACCCTTGAAAATTTAAAATATGTGATTGACTCGGGTTTTAATCGGGAAATCGAATATAACCCGGTACTTGGAATTCGCGGATTAATTACAAAACCCGCACCAATTTCCCGCATCCGGCAAAGAAGAGGCCGCGCAGGCAGGAAATTTGATGGAGTATTTTATCCGTTATATCCTAAATTTATTTATGATCGCTTACCCGCCCAGCAGTTTCCGCAAATTTTGATAGAAGATATTTCTGTAATAATGCTGGATATAATCGCAGAGCAAATCAAATCCAAATCAAATGAATCGAATCCGGCGTTCAATATTGAGGATATTGACATGATTGATGTGCCAACACCAGATGCAATCTCTGCGGCTGTGGAAAAAATGTATACGCTGGGATTTATTTCACCTCAAGATATTCGTATAACTGAGCTCGGCCTGCTCGCAAAATCAATGTCATTACCACCTGAAGTATCCCGCATGATTCTCGCAGCATACTATTGGGGTGCTTCAATTCTTGATGTCATCACCATGGCCGCGTATGTATCAATGGACCTAAAGTCATTTGTAAAAGCAGCCCGAGCCGATGATGAAAACGTCCGAATTGATATTAAATGGGGCCCGATTTATAAACTGGGCCTGCCCGGCTGGGTCGGCTCGGCTACGATGCTATACAAAATCAGGCTTATGATCTGCGACGAATTTATCCATGGTATCATATTGTTTAATGCCATCAAAAATGTAATCAAAACTCCCCGGGACAGCCTGAGCAACCTGCAGAAATGGTGTGATGACACAAATTTATCCATGAGAACCTGCCTGGATTTCATACGAGCCCGAGATGATATTATTGAACAATTATTGACACTACAGTTTGATATATTTTCGAATGAATCCAATTCGCTGTCCCGGGCGACTGATGATAGTTTTATGACTGTTATAACCCGCCTGAAATACTGTATTTATGATGGATTTCGCAATAATATAATTATGCGGGATGAATCAGTATTTAGAACACTAAATGGTCAGACAGTGGCAATGCCGGGCATCTTCCGAGACGACGAAAAACAGCGCATGGAGCGTGATGGTTACCAGATATCAGTCCTGCCGACGTTTGTAATATACAAAGAGTTATCGTTAAAGTACAACAGGAAGACAATGGTGTATGATGTATTGGCAAATTGTATATCGGTAATGGATGGGTTTGTTTCATGTGATCTTGATTTTACTACATAAGATATTATGTAATATAATTTATTGCGCATAAATGGGAATTCATGGTTTCATGCAATTGGTCAAAGAGTTCGCTCCAGACGCACTTAGTGAAATTTCTGTAAACATGTTGCATGGGAAAATTGTTGCTGTTGATGCAAGCATTATGATTTACCAAATGTGCAGTGTTGGCCAAACATACAACATCAAAAATGCCGACGGAAAATACATTAATCATATTCAGGGAATTTTCTTTCGGGTTGTTTCGATGATCACCCGGGGCATGATCCCTGTATTTGTATTTGACGGAAAACCTCCTGAAGCCAAAGCGGCAACAATACAGAAACGAGCGACCAATGAAACAACCCGAAAGAAAATTCCCCGAGAAGTGTTCACAGAAGTGCAAAAACTTCTTACATTAATGGGTGTTACTATTATCATGGCTCCATCTGAGGCCGAGGCGCAAGCAGCATATTATGCGGCCTCGGGCTTTGTCGATATGGTTAGCACCGAGGATACTGATGCGGTTGTATTCGGGGCGCCCCTTGTAGTTCGTGGTCTAGACACAAATTCATCCTGGGTTACATTAATTGATCGGGAAAAAATGCTTCGGTCCCTTGCTCTGACTAAGGAAATGTTCGTTGATTTATGCATATTACTCGGCAGCGATTATTCGACAAAAATACCCGGAATTGGCCCGGCCCGAGCATTGCGTCTGATTAGAGAGCACAAGACCATTGAAAATATCATCACCGCTGTTAATTTTGTTGCACCAGCAACTTTTAGACCGGCGCTTGCTAGAATGGAATTTTTGAATCCCCAGGTTGCCCCGGCCCCGAATGGCCGGCCGAGTCTGCTCCCGGCAAAAATACCCGAATTGAAATATTTTTTACTCGTTATCCACGGGCTCGAGTCGACCCGGGTTGCCAAAGGCCTGGCCAAGTTGGCTGAAATTAATCAGCGTTAAGTTAAAATATATCTGCAATAATTATTAGTCATCGGAAATGTTGGCGGAGATTATTTGTTTTATTGTTGTTTTGACTGTATTTCTTGTTACAGCCCTGTTTAGGAGTGCTTGTAATCTGTGCACGTCTCATGTTATCACGGGCGGTCAGGAAAAAACTGAATCGGCTGATACACAAAATATCACTAAGGACAACATGGAAAATTTCATTAAATTTCAAACAACCCAAATGTCGCCCGAGCTAGCATCTGCGTACCGGCAGGCCTTCATTGATGGCTACAGTGCATTCAATGCGCCCCCTATTGTCACTTTGGACGATATTAAGGGGGCACTTAAATACGAGCCCGTGAGAATGTTCAAACCGTCAATTCATGTCGGGCAAAGAAAGCTTTTCAATACCGAATTGCAATTTTTCACCGAAGTTCTTCCCACGGGCCCAGTGACTTGTGTGTATGCAGGTGCGGCTCCGTCAAATCACACGGGATTTCTTTCAAGCTTATTCCCAGAGGTTAAATTTATCCTGGTTGATCCAAATCCGTTTGATATTTTCGAAGCAAAACCGGTATTTTTGCATCGGAAGTCAGACCCCAAGATTACTGTCGAACGCGCAAACTTGTTGATTAACCAGGCGGCCTCGGGCGACCAAAAAATATACATTATTAATGACTTGATGACGATGGAGATCGCCGAGGCGGTTGCTAAAAACATCCCAGGGGTTTATTTCATTAGCGATATTCGTACCAATGTGACTGATGGCATTGAGAATCCTGACGCAACAGACATATTATGGAATCTATCTCAGCAATTCAATTGGATGTCTGTTATGAAGCCCAGGCAATCTATGCTGAAATTTCGTCATCCGTTCTACAGCGAGGATCCAGAAGTTTTCGCAAGAAAGCAAAAAGAAGAACCATATGCAACAGATTTCGCACTTTCAAAGAAATTTGGCATTGATTTCGCGGCAAATTATGAGACAAAAAAATTATCCTATTGGGATGGAATTATCAACATTCAGTCGTTTCCTGGCCCATCATCAACTGAGACCAGGCTCATAACTGATGGGAAAAAAATACGCGACTGGGGAACGCCAAACGAATATGAGAACAAATTGTTCTATTACAACTCTATCGCAAGATGCTATCAGCATCATGTTAATGGCAATACTGATACCAGGCTCGGGTTCGACAATTGCAATGACTGTGCGTTGGAAAACTTATTGTGGACTAATTACATAAAGAAGTACAATTCCAAATTCACTGTGAAGCAACTTGTTGCCAAACTATCACAAATTACTCATAGACCCCTCATTCGTGGTAATCACGGGCGATTTTTCAATCAAAAATACCCGTTAAAGCAGTTGACTGCCTGTGCCCAGGTCTACCAGAACAACCCCACAGCACACCCGGAGATGTTTCCGCAGGCCACGCGGCAAAAACATTGGCCAAAATAAAGTCAAATAAGGTCAAATATTTTTTTCTCCCGGGTCGTCACATAATCAACACTTTCCGTGAGAAGTCCAATATACATGTCCAGAAACCCTGCGCACAAATTGTTTTTCATATAATTTCAATACGCATTCGTCTTTCATTTTACATTCACACATGATATCAGAATCATATTCTGCAGCGAAATCAAGAATCTCTCTGGGAATTTTATCAATATAATCGGCGTGGGAACCCTTTCGCATACCCTTGGCCTGATTACTCCAGTGACACTTAGGTTTAATACCACGCAGCTGCCAGGTCTGCATAATTTTTTTCATCAAGTTGGGCTCAAATATATCAAATTGATCTGCTCCTAGACACTCGTGATGGAAAAAATCAATGCAGAGTGGGATATTAAGTTTGATACATATTGGCAATAAATGCAAACATGTATATTGATAATCATCATTTTCCAGCGCGATAAATTTCTGTGTTATTGCGGGTAGGCGGTTGAAGTTTTTCTCCCACCGGCCCAGGGTCGCCCCGCGGTCGCCGTATGTACCTCCGCCATGAATTATTAATACCGACCCAAGTTCGGGTTTCATTCCCATCATCATGAGAATATCTGCGTGTAGGTTGAGGTCCCGTATCGTTTGTTCGACTACTTCTTCCCGCGGCGACCCGAGTTGCGCATATTGGCCCGGGTGCATTGTGATTCGATGCCCATATGCCCGGGCCAGCGCCCCGCATGCCGCGAGTGCATCTCGGGCAAATTTAATGTCATAATATGGTGCTTTCGGATTGCCGGCGTGTGGAAATAAATTGGATGTTACGCGGAAAAATCTAATTCCCAGCGATTCATTATGTTCAATAATTTTATGTAAATCTGCGATATTTTTCAAAGCAAGATCTTTAGCCGCGGCAACCCCAAGCTGATTCATCTTTTCAATAGTCAGAGTGCGCCCCGTATAAATGTCTTGCTTGCGAAGCGACATATTAATGCAAGCATATCCCAGCCGGATTGGCATCGTATGTATATAAATAACATAGACAAAAAATAAATCACTCCGACAATCATGACTTTATTACGGGCTTGGATTTTCTTGGACGAGCCGATCAATTGTCGTTGTCAACAGGGGGAAATCTATACCAACCACGCAGCAATTTGGACTTCCGCCGGTAAAAATAAGAAAGGTTGGTAATGTTTTTACAATATCAATGTCATGAAAATCAGGCACGTCATCAATATCAAGCGCGTAAAAGTGAGCCCGGCGGATTTTGGCGATCTCCGAATACTCAGAAGCGCATGAAACACACGGCTTGCACCACTTGGCCCCGCATTTGATGATTGTTATTCCGGGAGCTGAAGTAACATTGAGATAATCCTGGGCCGATGTGATGTTTTTTACTTTGTTCATCCTTGTGAATGATATTATGATATATTCAATTTTTTTGAATACTTTAATTTGCTCATTCTAATTTGAATACTTTAATTTACTTACCCTATTTTGAATACTTTAATTTACTTACCCTAATTTGAATATTTAATCATGTCGCCGACGAGGAAAACTGGGCGGAGTCTTTCTTGCGCTTGCGGTTTTGCATTCAACTCATCACGCTGAGCCCGACTTTTAAGTTTGCTATGGTCAAAGTTTGCCAGATCAGTGATGCATGGTCCAAAGTTGGACTTTGTCTGTTTAATGTCTGCTTCCATTTGCTCCCGGGTCGGCTTTGATTTATCTTGTTTGGACAAATCCACTTGAGTGACAGTTGTTTTTTCTGTTGGTTGCGTATCGCTGGAGTATTCAAAACACTCTGTGTTTTTGAATTTTTTCCCACTTTTGCGCATTTTCTTGTTTGGCCGTGCGGACTCAAGTTTGAGACATCTGGCTTTCAAGTCTTCAATTTCGGCTTCGTAACTTTCCTTAACCCGTTGATACTCGTCGTTAATGAGCTGCATCTGTTTAATGCTCGTGTCGATAGCAAGCTCGCAGTTGTTGATTATGATGTTTTGTCCATTAATTTCTTCAGTCAACTCAGAAATTGTTTCGTTCTTGTTTGCAACAATTTGTTGCCAGCGTTCAAACTCTGCTTCTAATTCCCTGTGCTTTGCTTCACCCTCACTGATGCGAGTTGTGTAATTTTCCATTAAGAGCTTATTTTGGGATGCTTCCAAAATTAAAAATCTACGTTCGCTTTCAAGATATTTCACTTTTGCGCGGAGTTTGTCATTTGTTGCTTCATGTTCCACGACACTCTCGATAAGTGCAGTAATATTTGCATTAATTTCTGTCATTGCACTGTCCACTGGAACAGCCATGAAAACCCCGGCATAAGTTGGGGCAAGCATGGCCCCATTGTAAACAAAACCAGGCACAACTTTTTCTTCCATTTTCCATACGGTCACAGCGGTACCCTCAACGGTCGACGACCACTCTCCGAGGGCGCCCCCGGGATGCAATTTCCTTCCAATGTATTTTGCTCCATGTTCTTTGTTTAAAACTTCGTCTGCCATGGTGATAAGACCAGAGATAACAGCTATTTCAGTATCATATTTTCTGATGCTAAGAACAACAATGTTGTGGGCGACACTGCCGGCGGGGGAAAAACACGAGATGATGGCGTGACTCATGACGTCTGTATATTATTTCTGAGAAATAATTTTGCGATATATTACAATTAATATTGCTTTATAATGATAATGAAATCATTATGAGCACAACAATGTCAACACTTGCAAAGTACTATCTACTGTGCACGGCCCGAGTCGGTGAAAAAAGACATATAATTGACAGAATTCCCGATGAGCAATTTATGGCTATTTTTACAAAAAAAGAAAAAAATTTATTTTTCAGGCAGCACGATGGCCTCTGGATTGCCCGGGAAACCATTGTCGGTGGGAATGACCCCGGCGAGATTACGCCGGGACGCGGCCAAATTATCATTATTTAATGGGGAACTTTATAGCATTCCGAGGATTTCATCGAGGTTTTCGACGGACTCCAGGTGCGCCGCCATGATATTTTGATCGGCCTCTCTACTTTGAATATAATTTGGGGCATTTTTTTGCACATCATTGATGAATGAATCATATTTTGCATCCTCGGCGCGCGCGGCCTTTACAGCCGCTGAGGCGTCCGTCGGCCAATTTGCGGCAGCCGCTGTTTGCCTTGCAATGACTGTCATTTCCTCCTCGCCTTCCATTAGGGGTTCCTCAGGATAGGATTTAAGCCTATAGCCAATCAAATACATAATGCCGCTGAGCCTGCGTTCGAGTGCCGTGGCAATTCTTGAGTTGCCAAATTGAGCACTAACATCAGAAATGCTGTAATTAGTGTGCTTTATATTTTTGTTGTACCACTCAATGTATTTTGACGATAATGTAGTTAATCCTATCGCGTCAGATGATGGCGATTTGACCAGCATTTGAGTAATAAATAAATTGATTGCATCCTGGCGATTTCTGAATTTTTCAGTTTCGCGTTCGATTGTCGGCACAGGGACATTTTTGAGATCCCCTCCATACTTCCTCCACAATCTTGCATTATATTCGGTCAAGAGGGACAACATCGCCTGTTTATGTGGAGTGCTGTTACAATATTCATCTATGAATCGCGGGTCTTCTTTTTTCTCATAAGGATTAGCTGGATTTGGATTTTTGCAAAATTTCATCTTATTTTCATAATAATAAACCCGTCTCCAAGTTCCGTGATCGGTAGTATCGACCCCCAGGTCAAAGTTGCTGAGCAGCATTGTATTAGATGTATTTTTGTAATTGCCCTGCTTCTCATATACATCTCGGCCAGATTGCCAATTTGGGGTGACCATTGATTTGATACGGGCCGTGTTAAGCGATTCGCATTTGTTGAATTCATCAATATAAAACCAGCGTTTGCCTTTTTGCTGCATTTGGGCAGAATTGGCATCCCCACCTTTCTCAAATGTCGACGTAACAAGCGCGGGTTTTCCTGCAGCGCAGTACATATTGCCTAATGTATTGTGTGTTATTTTTGCGAAAAATGTCTTACCGTTTTGCCCCCCACCGACTTGCATGGTCAATATACAGGCCGACTCGCGGTTGTCCAGGCCTGTGCTGGCATGCATTAACATATATTCAAATACATCCTCCTCGGGATAAATATCCCGGAATGCCTTGAGCAATGTCTTAATATATGGGTTCTCTGGGTCAAATGGAACATAATCAACGTCAGTAAATTTGCTGATTCGATATTCGTGAAATCCCTTAATTAATTGGGGTTCTGGGCCAAGCTTGAGGATGCCATTGCCGACCCCAATAATATCCTCATATGAGTCGAGCTCGTCATAAAACCCGCGGACGCGAAAACGATAATGAGCCTGTTTTATAATTCCTTTCTGAAAGTTATCATTTCCCAACTTGGTCTTGGATAGCTTAAAGTTTTTTTCGATTCCAACCCAGAATTTGAGCAAATTTTCATTTTGTGCGTCCTCTTTGTTCTTCTTAATTGAGTCAGATACCTGGGCAAATACCTTGGGCAAATGATCGCCAATAAATAGATGCAAGTTGTCAGGCTCGATTTCCCGACGGTATTTGTATATCTCGCCCTTTTTCATGGCCTGTCCCGATGTGACGAATTCATACCAGCAATATCCCATTTTCCCCGTAGATTCATTTACGCCAATATCAACAACAAATTTATTCCCACACATTGCCGCGACCAGCTTTGCAATCGCGGCATGCTCAACGCGGCCCTCGTTATCATATACCTCCCTGCGCAGGATGTTATTATGGTGTTCTTTTTCGATATTTTCAAACGCTTTCGGGGCCGACTCGCGGGCCCAAAACTCGATCGCACGAATTGTGACGGGACGTCGGTTGAATCGGCCGTTTGTTGCCTCGGACCACACCCGCTCAAATTCAACATTAGACCATCGGTCGGGCTTGCGCCGGGAAAACTCCCGGGCAATATTTTTGTAGTCTTCAGTTATACCACTATGGGCGATCGCGCACATCACTTTAAACCACTTTTCATAATCACTTGCGTAGCTGATGTCCAAAATTTTAAGCAAGTTGAAGATATACCTGGCCTTGGGGTTATTTATATTTGTGATTGAGATATCTTCATCATCCTTGCGGAGTTCCTCGTCTGTAAATATGTCTCCGGAGGTTTTCTCGACGACCGTTTGTATGCGGCCCTCAATTGCCGCCCGGTAATTAAACTGTCGCTTTTTCAGCCATGTTGGTTGCCCCCCGAATATTATCGAATATTGTGTCAAACTCAATTCATAGGTTAAATTGATTGGTATTAATTCTTTTCCCATCATAATTTTCCCGGCAATAATGGGCGCAACATCCAGCGATTTGCGATCGATATCATCTTCGTCGGTGTAAAACGTAACTTCATATGCATGTGTCAGCTGGTATGCAGTGTTCCCGGGCTTTGATCCCCCGAGGAAATATACAGGAACACTTGGGGACATTTTATCCAACATTTTCTCGGGGCTGTCAATATGGTCAATGTCCTTGAATGCGTTCTTCAGGCAGCCCCGGGCGGCAAGCTCCTGGCATAAATATTTTTTGAGCCCTTTTATGACTTGAATTTCGGGAATTAAGATATGGAAACCGTCCTTGTACAGGGGCAGGCCTTCGCTATCCCCGCATAAAATTACGGATGGTTTTCTGATGTAAAAAATGTGGAATATAAACTTATCATCGAATGCGAATTCTTCGAATTCAATAAATTCCCGCAGCAATTTTCCTATGTATCGGGTCAAACTATCAAAATGCCGACCATCAATCTGGGCAGAATTGGCCCGCTGGTAGCGATCAAAATCAATCATAATTCCTGATTTTTGACAAGTGTCCGTTTCCTGTCGCTCGGAGTAATGCAGCGAGCGGTTTTCGAGTCGGCATTTATCCAGTAGCGTGAAAAAAGCATCAATATGAGATGGGGGAATATAATATGGTTTTTTTGCCGCTACATCTAAAATGTTTGCTTTTTGATCCCCTTTTTCGGTGACAAAATTGTTAGAACTGAAAAATTCGCGCAGATCCCTGATGTTTCTACTGGTGTTTTTTTGCACAATTTCATCAAGAGACAGAAGTTCGCTAGGATCTGAATAAGCGTCGGTATAATTTAAATCATCGCAGTCGTTGATCATTTCATTAGGGTCGGAATTCTTTTCAAATTCATCATCAGAAAGGATATTATCATCCTGGGGCTGTGCTGTTGCTTTTCTTTTCATTTTGCCCGGATAATTGAGCAACAATATACTCATTATAGAGAAAGTTTAATTAGCAAAAAAATAGAAAGGCGGCCCGGGCCCCATTTTAGCCCCCCCGGGGCGGCAGTAATGTTTCTAAGTATGGTTTAGTTACACCTAATATTTTCCCTGGCAGCACATGGAGCTCCATGTCCCCGCTGGGAATTTCCTGAGCCGTTAAGATTTCAAAATCAGTTTCCAGATTAATTTTGGACATATTAACAGCCAGATTACGCATATAAACCAGCGTCAATATTTCTGGTGCGGGATAAAATCGGCTCAACCAGCGATGCATAGATGCGACCGAAATTATTTTATCATTTTTGTAGAAAACATTCACATGCAGGGTAACATCATGGTCGCCCAGCTGTGCATAAAGAACATGCGGCGAGCGTCTCCGGGCCAGGAATGCAACATACGCACACAGTGCAACCGTGTAAAGATTGTGCAGCCAGGATGAAACATCACAATAAATATCGTGAAAGTAAATCGTTAGGCAGGTGATGTAAAATTTCACACGATTCATTACTCATTTGATGCAAATTATTTTTAATGGGATAAACAAAATAATGTTGAATTTCTCTTTTTATAAAGAACATACACTACTTATATTATTAAGGCAGCCAATGAGCGAAGAAGATATTTATGTGCTGGATGGGGGTTCCGAGGAGGAAATTCTTGCTGATCCATCATCGGCCGAGTCATCCGAGGACTCCGTATATGATTATGATTTCGCTGAGGAGGATGCGGCAGATTCTGCATCAAAATTTAACCGGGTGGTTAACATTGTTAAACCCGAACTGCGCAGGACGTCATCAACAATGTCAAAATTCGAGATGACGGAATATGTATCAATTCGAGCTACGCAAATTGCAAAACACAATGATTGCATGGTCAACGTGGCCGACTTGGACGACCCCATAATAATGGCAAAGCGAGAATTGATGGCCCGGGAATGTCCATTGGTTCTTAGGCGATACGTTGGGGAATTGTCAAACGCCCGTGGAGAAATGGAGGAATACTATGAATTGTGGCGACCCGCGGAGATGGTGTTTGCAACCGTCTACCCCGATGCGCTGTAACGGGTTTTACCTAGAATAAAACCAACCGCATTATTTTTTTGCGAAATAAAAATGAATTTATACATCATTCATCATATTATGGAACGCCAAACTACATTAATGTTTCGCAATAATGCCACAAACGTGCCACCGGGTGAATTTGTTGATGAATACATCGCCCCGGGTGATGTTGAATTATATCGTGACCTGGCTCAGGAGCCGGATTGGCGCAAAAAGCTGAGCAATTTTTATTTCAGAAAGGACCAGTTTGTCTTGGATGGGTTCGCTTGGAACTCTGTGGAGCATTATTTTCATGCACAGAAATTCAAGGATACTCATCCGGCATACTATGTACAATTTACTGCCGAATCATTATCTCCATTATCAACGATGGCCGGGGCGCCCGTTAAACATGCCGGGCGAAAGTATTGTATGAGACCCGAGGAAATAACCAAATGGAATGGTGAATCTGCTGCCGTATTGCGCCGGGCTCAGGAGGCCAAGTTTGGGCAAAATCCCGACTTGCGACAGATTTTGCTGTTGACGAGAAACGCCCAGCTTGTGCATCGGGCAACAAATCGCAGTCCATTGGTTGTTGAAACTGATCTCATGAACCTGCGTAGCATGTTACAGGAAGATTTATTAGTCAAAAAATAAGGAAAAAATTACATTTCCCTGTTAACAACAGAAGATTTTTGCTGCTTTTTTTACTTTTTAGTTGCCAAAGCAACTTGCCTTTTGTATTCGTTGGACATCATTTGAAAGCCGCATGTGCAAGTATAAAACGTTGTCTCATTTTGCCCGATTCGGATCAGCGTCAGGAAATTAAGTCCGCAATTTAGACAGTCTTTCAACACGATATTTGCCGCCGGGTCAAATGGCGAGTTTTCAATAAAAATCATGTGTTTGTGATCTGACCCCGTGTTCTCGAACAATCCCTCGGCCATTAGTGAATCATCAGGCTGGCCCGGCTCTTGCAGCTGGCACGGGCACTGGAATATGATTGCCCCATGTAATGTCGTTGTTTTTGACATCACCGAATTGCATTCTCTGCAGAATTTCATTGTGTAGTGATTAATAAATTAGTAAATATTAATTGATAAATAGTAAAACGATAAATTCAAATTTATGACTCGCGCATACAAGGGCGTTTGTGGCGTGGGTTTCAATAATTTGAATTTGTGACCTACGCATATGCAAGAGAATTTACGTCATAAATTTCAGTAATTCCTGCTCAAATTCCCTTGTGTAAATTGGAAATTCTATGAGCAAATTTGGCCGCCGAGCTGATTCTTCGGCCCAGATTTGGCAGATCTCCAGCGGGTTGCCAAACGCCCCGCAACCCCACTGCCCCGCAATCAGCCGGGAATGCCCCTGCATGATTGCCGTATCGATAATCATCCTAATTTTCCGCCTGGTAACATCTCGATCACTTTGGAATAAGTAACTATCCCCGCTTAATTTGGGATTATTAATTGCTGCACATGTAATAATGGAAATTGGTCCGGGGGTAGTGGGGTAACACGTAAGATTGTAATCTTGATCACGCAATATGTATACAGACGGCGAGTAAATTAATGCAAGTTTTTCATACACCCAATGTGAATAATTGTCCTTAATTGTATCAATTGGGTACATGTTTGTGTGTAATGTTGCCCCCAGGGATGTTCTTTTGAGCAATACTTCTTCCTGCGTTTTCCCGCGCAGTGAATAAGGCCCGCCCGGGACATCATTGTTGGCAAAATTTAATACGCATGCAGCACGTGGGCCCAGAGCATGCGCAAGGCTGTCCCCTGTCGTCAGACGTATGTTTGGGCCGCCCGAGTCTGTACCCGCACACGATGGTATATTCTCTTCATAAAATTTGATGCCGCGATTATTAAATCTGTCGCTGAGTTGAATGTTTTCGATATACAGATCCATATCTTTTTTGCCCCGGGATTAGTCTTTTGTTTACAGTATAATTTTAAGCAAATATAAAGGTTAATCTCGAAGAATGTTTTTTGTCGGCGGCCGCTTTTTGTTGCCAATAATAACTCTTGCATTCGTGTTTACATTCTGAAAAGTGACTGTCGCACGTTCAACTCTATCGCGGCCCAGCGTGATTACGACATGCGCGTATATAGGCTCGGCTTGGTTTGAAAAAGCATTCTGAATGAAGATATTACGACTTTCCTGCTGGAATCGCACATCATTTGCAGTTTCGGCAGTTATGACCTGGATAAAATGAAGTCGCTCACCTCTATGGGCTATAATGTCATTAATGCCCCGATGTTCGATGATTGTCCACCCGTAGTCCGTATATGCGGCCTTTACGCTGGCCATGGGGTCAGCACGGACGATGGCTGGTTCGGCTGGCACGGCTTTTTTTGTTTTTGTTTTCTTGTCCATTGTAGTAATACTTATATTTTATTTATTCAAGATGGATAAATTAATTTAGTCATAATTAGGTAAAATACCTAATCAAGTAAAATACCTAATCAAGTAAAATACCTAATCAAGTAAAATACCTAATTACTTTAATTACATAATCATCCACTCCTCATACGCCAGAACATCAGCCTCTTCATGGCGATATTTTTCAGAGAATTCATCGACTAACGCTGCAGTATTTGTTCGCTTGAATCTAAACCAATCTTCATATGATGAATCCATAGGTATTTTGTATTTTTGCCGCAGCTCAACTTCTTTATCCAGGGACAGCATTGGCCCCCAGGTATCATATTGTCCTACATCATACTTCATGTCATTGTTGTAATTTAATATGTCCACAAAATTAACATCGGGTTTTGCGTCGTCATAAATATACGCAGAAAATACCTTCTTAATCATTGTCAGGCACGGCCATTCCAATTCCTCAGGATTAGTTAATTGACCATTAATTGCCCGAATAAGATTAGGAACCAAGGCCGATGCCATATCAATAATATTTTCGAGCATTACTCTTGCCCCCGGGGCAATTTTCACAGGGCCCGCGAAAGCCGGGTCGACATCGAACATTGTCAACATATTGGACATAACTGCATAAGCATCGACCGCAGAAATAATTTTAAATACCAGGGGAAAATTAGTGTCCATCAGCAAATTAATTTTAGACTCATATTTGGTTACCAGCCCGGGGAAATATTGTCGTAGTATTTGCAATATGCGCCCCTGTTGATCTTTGAAATACACCTCTGCATACTGTGGCGAATAATCGCGAATGATTACATCCGGGGCGCCAATTATTGCCCGGGAAAAATCAATAACCATTGAATACGCCCCGATGTGTGGAAAGCAAAAGGTATCATCAAGTATATATCCGATATGTGGTGACGTGGGTTTTGGGGACAAGGTGAAATTATTAAGCTCAAACAATGTAACATTATTCAAATGAGGGTCTCCGTGAATCAGCATGGTTTTAGTGTTCATGCAATAAAATGCATATATAAACTCAAACATGTGCTTAGCAAATAAAGCGTCATCAGCGAATATCTTGGCCGCAGGGCAGCCCGGGTCAGCCGCGGCAATCGCGGGTAAATCACGAAATGTTCTGCCAACATATTCTGATGTCATACACAATGCTAAATCAGTTAACTTGATATCACTGTCAGTGTATATAACCGACTTGCGAATCGCCCGCGATATTTTGAGAAATTTACTTGATAGGGGACCATTTTCAATCTTGCGGTCAACATAATTAAGTTCATCAATTCGCTTTAGCTGGTTCGACACCTCCGACGCTATTTGCGCATGAGTGTATTTTTGATGCATTGAAAGATTATCAAATAGCCCAGCATGCGCCGATGATATATAAAACCAGTTGTTGATGAATGGAAAGCTCGGTGATATAAAATTAAGTGATATATTTGAAGCGAGACTTGTTATGTAAATTTCCCGCCATGTGTCAAAAGTTATGTCATTTGCCTTGGCAGCCTCCAGCGATGTAAGTGCAAATATTTTCTGGCCAACTTGCACTTCGGGCGCCTGTAAAATTATCCGACTTAAATCAAACATAACATCGGAAATATTATGCAATAGTTCCATGTAGCGCGAGCCAAGATCATTCTCAATTTCTGCAAATAATGCTAGGTCATTTTTCTGAGAAAATATAAATTGATATGCCGGATTAATATGGTTCTCCATCAGCCCGTGGTGTATTTGATAATAATCATATAGCCAGCACATTATGAATAGTTTGATGGGCATCCTTTTATTATTGACGGTTTCGTGAAGATCGCCGCCGGATTTGCCGCGGGGGAAATAGAAGTCGACCTGGAAAGTCAAATCATTTTTAGATAATTTTTCAGTAACCATTGATTCGATTTTATTTACCTCGTCGGAATATTTATCCAATACGGCAAGGAACTGCAAATAGGGAATAAAACGGTTACGATATTCGCCGTCTTGCGAACGATATGTTGGTCCCGTGCAGACATATTCCGGCTGCCCGTTTTCGCGAAAATAAACAAACGCAAATATACAACTGGTCTCGGCCAAAGTTGCTTTAAAACACGCCGTGATTGTTGAGGTTTTATGATGCAAAATGGAATGTTTCATTATCTGTATATTGCCTATAATCCTATTTTTCTGGCTGCAACAATCAAGATCAGATGCGGCAATTTGCTGAGCTAATTGTTTGCTGACTGACTTATCAACATTCAGTTCAATGCGATATTGATTGGAAAAATACTTATATATCGCTGCAAAATATGATTTGCGATTGTCCTCGGCTGCGTCCATCCGTACAATTATACAAGCCCGTATAAATAAAAAAATTGAAATATTCAATATGGAGTCACTTATTCCCGCTCGAAAGCTGAGTAAGTCGCTATGTCATTAGTAGGTGGCGACGGTAAAGGGCGCGGCTAAAACGATGACATTAATTATATTGTAACTATACTAAGTTGCAGTAATTTACATCGTATTTGTACGATGATTTCGATAACTTTCACTATTAATTAGTGATTATTTACTTTTATACGGGTACATCCGATTTTTTTCTTTTTTTAATACACGCCGGTGTATTTTCACAAAGCAGCACGAAATGCAAACCAACCCAGTGGCCAAAAAACCAACAACGCCAATATTAATACCGACAAATCACTCGGGGCGAGCTGGGGTCCGCCCGGGAAAACCCGTCTGTCATGGGGAATCTCCTGGGCGGCCAATTGATCCACTGAGAAGAATAAATAACACCCCGTCGACACCCCAATATGCTCGAGTGGAAACGATTACTCCGGGTAATAGTACCACTTCGGGAAAAGCGTCTGCTCAGGGTAAAGTTGATACTCCAAGTAAAAGTGCAGCCAGCAAGATGAATAACCAAAGTAAAGTAGATGTGCCAAAAAATAATGCAGCTAGTGCAGCTAGTGCAGCTAATACAACCAGTGCAGCTACTGTAGCGACAAAAAAATATGAGCCGAGAATTTATTCGGATGACGATATTCGCGAAATGACATCAAATGGATACATCAATGTACACCCAAGCCTATGGGATTATCTGCCCAAGGCAGCTCACATCAGATTCTTGAAAAAAGACGATGGCTCAGGAAAAAGTCGGGGCGAGCGATTCAAGGCTGGAGGTTTCGTGCGCAATCATTATATTTCCGAGGCTGGACATAGAATGATGATTTTGGAAAGCCGAGTCGATGGCAAACGTAATGAATTCGGATACAAGACATTCCCCGTATGCATGAATGATATAGAAGCGATATGGAAAGAATATAGCACGCCAGCATTCATAGAAATTCACCTCATGTTCAATTCTCTAGCGCAAAAGAAACAACAAATTGCCGAATTAACATCGAGGAATGATGCACTGGCCGCACAATATGCTACTCTAACCTCACATATTGCCGAATTAAATTCGCAAAATACCGATTTAACTAATCGCGTAACACGATTGGAAAATATTTTAAGATCAGTTATTAAATAAAACAAAGATTAATATTCACAAGTATGGAGTGTGCAACAATCGAACAGATAGCGAAGGAATATCTCAAGTGCCCAACATGTGACTGGACATATTCGTTGATCATGATGAAACACATCTGCAACGTGATCCTTCCATGCGCACAAAAACCCTCTACAAAATACAAAGAAATTGATTACAAACCCAGGCCAGGGGAAACTCCCGCAGTCGTCGATTGCGACAAGTGCGAAACCGCGCGCAAGATCAAAACAACGGCGCGGAAGGCAACATGCCCGCAATGTGAATACACGGGCTGGTATATCCATGACGAAACTAGATTGTGTCCGGCATGCCAAGCGCAGGCAAGTGCTATTACTCCGGCAGCCCCGAAACCTAAGCCAAAGAAAGCACCCAAGGAAAGAACGGAAAAGGCTCCACCGCAAAGATTAGATTTGCATCTGGTTTTGGACAAAAAAGGCTTCCCCGGGCTAGGTGGAGAATGCACAAAAATTATTGTAAATGGGTGGACTCGCGCGGCTGTGTATGACAATGGGATACCATCAATCAGTTTTGCCCGGGGCATTGAGCAATTTTCATCGAAAGTCGAATTTTACACAGAAACAATGAAAAGTCTAGCTGAATTCCTGGCGCTTATTCGTGAAGAATTTGATGTTCGTTGGCAGGTCAGCCCCGATTCTCTTGACAAAATATGGTTG
>JACCDT010271650.1_pt1 | contig 28630 bp, 28 predicted proteins | sample 7446291 | NCBI WGS metagenome assembly JACCDT01 (sample SAMN15323446, study PRJNA562643) | freshwater metagenome | isolation source: river surface water | place: USA:Blue River Watershed | collected 2017-08-17 | reverse complement strand
GTAAAAGAATTATTAAGTGCGCCACGTGGTTCCGGTTATCTTGGAATCCCGGCTGATGTTCTGAGTCAGGAGATCTCAATAGTTGATCAGAAGAATGATGGCAGTTTCAGTGAAGCACCGATTGAAATCACAAGCGAGATTAAGAATCTAGTGGAAACTAGCAGAAAGATTGGAATTTGGGCTGGCGGTGGAACTTTAGATTACAGCGATGATATTGCAGAGTTATCAGAACATTTAGCTGCTCCAATATTTACATCGTTTGCCGGTAGGGGAGTAGGAAGTAAATCGAAGAACTATTTGGAGTTTCCAGTCCACGAAAATGAGGGGACTGAACTTCTAAAAGATATTGATCTGCTCATTGTTATCGGCAGTGAATTAGATGGGATGAATACGAAGAACTGGTCGATTCCTTGGCCAAAGGAAGTAGTTGTTATAGATGTTCTGCCTGAAAAACCATGTTTGAATAGTGGAGCAAAATATTCAATACAAAGCAGTCGAATCGATAAAGTTGTAGCGGAATTCCTCAAGGCACGGGTTAAAGATAAATGGATCGACATTCCAGCGATGAATATGAAGGTGCGAGATCGACTCTCTAAATCCGAAAAAGAAGCACGCGGGATAAGTTTTGTAAATGCTATTGATGGCGGATGGCCACAGAGGGAGCCCATCTTCTGTGATATGGCAATTAGCGGTTATTGGGTTGGTGTTTATGGAAAAAATACGAGAGTGCGAAGAACCGCATATCCCGTTGGCTGGGGAACTTTGGGTTATGCCCTACCTGCCTCAATCGGAGCAGCTGCGGTAGGTATGAGGCCATTAGTTATCTGCGGTGACGGAGGTATCGCCTTTGCACTAAGCGAACTGGCAACTGTAACTCAAGAGAAATTGCCACTGGCGATTCTTCTAAATGATGATGGCGGTTACGGAATGCTTCGCTTTGATCAGCAAGTCATGAATCATAAAGAACAGGGAGTGGATCTATTTAATCCTGATTGGCAGAAACTAGCCGAGAGCTTCAAATTTGAGTTTTCGGAAAGTAGTCCGAGGACTCTGGAAGAAGATTTGCGAAGCGCTTATGAAAGCGGAAAACCCACTCTTATTCTTTACCGAGAAAAGCTCTATCCGCCTCGAAGCACTTCACCTCGATGGCGCGAAAATTAATCTGTTAAGCCAGCTTGAATTACGAAGTAATAAATCGTCAAAGCAACCGAAGCCCAGAGAAAACCACTCCACCAACTTTGACTCAACTTAACCTTGTATGTGTCCCAATTGACTTTCGCCAGATTCTTATCCGCCTTAACCTTATTACGATAGTTAATTACCATTACTGCTGAGACGATGGCAGCCCAGATGAACATGAACCCAGAACGCATATCGACCCCTTAATCTGTAAGTTCTTTGTAGAAGAATGTTGTAGCCACTAATTTACCATCTGGCGTCGCGGCATATCGTGGTATCGAACCAACTTTCTTCCAACCCCATTCCTCATACTTTTTATTCACGAGATAATCGGTCGCCGAGTCCAAATATAGAAGCGATAGACCCATTTCTTTTGCCGCTTGACATGCTGCAGCTTCCAACGCGCTCCCAATTCCACTCTTTTGTGCAGAGGATTTGACCATTAATTTCCTTAATTCACCTCGATGAGAGCCATTTGAACGCAGCTCGGGAGTAATGATTACTACACCGACAAGAGATTCATCTCTGGAAGCAATCAAAATTCGATTACCTAAAGATAATTTAGCAATTTCGTTCTCCCAAAAAGTTTTAAGAGAATCATTTGAATCTGTCAGGAGAAATCCAACGGAAAATCCATTATCAATCGAATCACGCAATATGTCGACTAGATCGAAGATTAGGGCTCCATTTCTAGCGGCGTTTTTATCTAGTTGACTTATCTCAAGCGCCATAGCCTTTAGTTTAACTTCATCGCTTAACCCAATAGAATCTAGAGATGGCCCAGCGCATTACATCAGCGGAAATCGAGGGTTTATGCGATCTGGCAACTGCAATTGAATCTCAGCGGAAAGTTTTCGCAAATTACTATTTAGGAAACGCCCTTCTCGGCCCTCGAGCTGTTCTTTCTCAAGGAGAGAATGCCCAGTTTGCATATTTAGCCAGGGCATCTGAAACAGGTCCAACTATTGTGAAATTTGGAACGGTATTCCCGAACAATCCAAAGCGCAATCTTCCTGCAGTTCAAACTTCAATCTTGGCATTAAGCCCTACAAATGGATCAGTATCTTACGAGTTTGATGGTGAGACAGTTACAAAATTAAGAACTGTTGCAGCAAGCATGGTTGCGATTGAAAAACTTGCCAATCCACCAAGTCGCGTAGCTATCGTAGGTTTAGGACATCAGGGCTTGGCACATGCTAAAGCTTTACGATCTATATATAAACCTAATTCAATTATTGGGATTACTCGAGATAATCATACTTCTGTGAGTTCAGATGTATTCGACAATATCAGCAGTAATCTAAATGATGTATCAGATTGCAACCTAATTATTCTTGCTACGAGTTCAAGCAATCCAGTTCTTACAGAAAAGTTAGCGAGCGGAACAACTTGCATATCTATCGGATCATTTTCTCCGGGTAGATCTGAAGTATCGGAAAGAACATTAAAGAGTGCAGATCTAATAGTTGTTGACGACCCAAAGACTTCTCTCGAGCAATGTGGCTCCGTGCTCAATTTCGTCAATTCAAGCGGTAATGAGCTTGGTGCTGATTTCACTCCCCGAGGTTTAGGAGAGGTATTAGTTGAGGGCTCAGGAAGAGAGTCTCAATCTGATGTAATTTGTTACTTTAGTGTTGGACTTGGAATTCAAGATGCTGCAATTGTTGAGATTGTCCTGGAGAAGTTGGGATCATGAACGAACTAGAGGCAGAGAGAGCCCTAAAGGAATTGTGGGGATTAGAAGGTAAGGTTGAAAAACTTGCCGGCGAAAGAGACTTGAATTTCAAAATCTCCGGAGACTCAAACTACGTCTTGAAGTTCTATCCGAATGCAAATGAGTCTGCAACTTATTTAAACCTACAAGATCGTGCTCTCGACCAGCTCTCTCATTTAAATCTTTCACCGAAACCAGTTGAAAGTAAAAACAAACGCCTCACTGAAACTTGGAATTCAGGCTTGGTGCGATTACTTCAATGGATTGATGGTGAAATGTGGGCCCAGGCAGAAACTCACGCCACCGAAGAGATTATTGAACTCGGAAGAGTAATCGCTCGGATTGATCTTGGTTTGAAGGATTTGAATTTAACTTCCGATGAATCAACTACGCTCAGCAGAGATTTCATCTGGAATATGTTGCAGGCAGATAAATCCCTGGTGTGGGCAGAGAAAATTAAGGATGAAGCTCTCAAATTTGAAGTGATTAAGGTTCTTGAAAGATATGCAGATGAAGTAAAGCCGAAGCTCCTTGTGCTACCGAGTCAACTTATTCATAACGATGCCAATGAGTGGAATATTGTTCTCTCAAGCTCAACTCCAAAATTGATCGATTTTGGAGATTTGATTTTGGCGCCAAAAATTGTTGGCCTCGCAGTTGCGGGGGCTTATCTGGCGTTTGATTCTGCAGATCCCACCTTTGAGATATCGAAACTAGTACGTGGTTACCACTCAGTTTCACCATTAACTGATACGGAGATCTCGCTTCTACATGATCTAGTGAAGACAAGAATCGCAATGAGTATCGCCAATGCCGCGCTACAAACTTCACAAGATCCGGATAATAAATACCTAGATATTAGTCAGGGCAAGACTCCGAAAGCTTTAGATAATCTAAATAGGGCCGATATCAATCACGTTTATTTCCGATATCGAAATGCGATTGGGCTTGAGGCCAATCCAAATGCAAAAGCGGTTAGAAAGTACTTATCGTTGAAAACCAATATTGCAGATGTGGTTTCGCCTCCATTTAAAGATGCGAAAAAAGTCTGGATTGATTGGTCAATTGATAATCCGAATCTACCTAGAACTACAGAAGCGGTAGCCGAAATTCTCAAAGAGAATCGCGCAGATGTTGGTATCGGTAGATACTGTGAAAATCGAGAGGTTTATCAAGGCGAAGCCTTCTCGATTGCTAATCCAAATGCACGCACTTTCCACCTCGGGGTGGATTTATGGATGTATGCAGGCGCGCCAGTCTTTGCGCCACTAGATGGCATTGTCGAACTATTTAATGACAACAACACATATCTTGATTATGGCCCGGTAGTGATTATTAGACACGAAACCGATTCCGGAATTCCTTTTTGGACTCTCTATGGTCACTTATCCAGAGAATCGCTTGCAAACTGGCAGATTGGTAAGAAGTTTAAAGCCGGAGAGTTATTGGGCTGGATGGGGAAGGAAGATGAGAATGTTGGTTGGCCGCCTCACGTGCATTTCCAGCTGTTAACAGATCTTTGCGGGTTGGGTCTTGATGTGCATGGTGTTGCGCCGAAGGAAGAAGTTTCCCTATGGCGAGGAATCTCATTAAATCCAAACTTGATTCTCCGAATTCCAGAAGGAACGGATGCTCATAGTCGATTAACTTCAAGTGCGGTTATGGGAGAGAGGCGATCAGTCCTATCGCAGAACCTATCCTTAAACTTCAAGAAACCTCTTCATATAGTTAGCGGCGATGGCGCATATTTAATTGATGATTCAGGAAGAAAATATCTTGACCTGGTAAACAATGTAGCTCACGTGGGCCATTCCAATCCAAGAGTAAATGATGCTGCATCGCGACAGATGCAGCAATTAAATACAAATACGCGGTACCTGCATCAAGGTGTTCTCGAGTACGCACGATCTCTTACAAGTACATTGCCAGATCCACTTAGCGTCGTATTTTTTGTTAACAGCGGAAGTGAGGCGAATGATCTAGCAATTCGCTTAGCGCGCACTTACACGAAACGGAGAGGCGTTCTGGCACTCCGACATGCTTATCATGGGCATACACAGAGCGTTGTGGAGATCAGTCCATACAAATTCCTTGGTAAAGGTGGAGATGGACGCCCTGCCCATGTTGCAGTTGCGGAATTGCCAGATCTTTATCGAGGTTCCTTCACAGATAAAGAAGGTCGATCTAAGTACATTAAGAATGCCGTTGAAAGTTTAGAGAAACTAGCAGAGCCAATTTCTGCTTTCTTTGCGGAAAGCATCGTCAGCACTGGTGGCCAAATTGTTCTTCCTCCGGGCTATTTGCCTGAAGTCTATAAATCAGTGCGCGCAAAAGGCGGAATCTGCGTTAGTGACGAAGTCCAAATCGGACTTGGGCGAGTTGGTGATGCTTTCTGGGGATTTGAATTACAAGGAGTTATCCCGGATATAGTAACTATGGGTAAACCTTTGGGAAATGGGCATCCACTTGCAGCTGTTGTAACGACCCCAGAGATTGCTGCGGAATTCAATAATGGCATGGAGTATTTCAATACTTTCGGCGGCAATCCAGTTAGCGCTGCAATCGGACAGAGCGTCTTTGACACAGTCATGGATCAAGCGCTCCAACTGAATGCCAAAATCACAGGAGACTATTTACAAAGCGCTGTTAGGGATTTAGCAAAGGAACACGAAATAATCGGGGATGTAAGAGGTCATGGACTATTTATAGGTGTTGAGCTAGTCAAGTCTAATTTGCAACCGGCGACGCAAGAAGTTGCGGAGTTGATGGAATTTGCCTTGCAACGTGGAGTTCTTCTCTCGTGCGATGGACCAGATAATAATGTTTTGAAAATTAAGCCACCTATGATTATAGGAAAGGCAGAAGTTGATATCTTCATCAATGTATTTAAGGATTGGTTAGAGAATGGCTAGAGCAGCACTTGCAGGTATCAAAATCGCGGATTTCAGCCGCGTGCTTGCAGGGCCGTACGCGACTATGCTGCTCGCTGATTTAGGCGCGGAAGTTGTAAAGGTAGAACGACCAGTAACAGGCGATGAAACTAGAAGTTGGATACCGCCAGTTGATTCAAAGGGAAAATCAACCTATTTCCAGTCAGTTAATCGAAATAAAACTGGAATTACTTTGGATCTATCAAGCGAAGCGGATCAAGTAAAGGCCCGCCAGCTGATTATTGAATCTGATGTAGTTGTAGAGAATTTTGGCGCTGGGGGAATGAGAAAATTTGGCCTCGACTACGAAACTATCAAGAAGCTAAATCCAAAGATCATTTACTGTTCAATTACTGGATTTGGCAGTCAGGGTCCGCTCGCCGACCTTCCTGGATATGACATGTTAGTCCAAGCGATGAGCGGCTTGATGAGCATTACTGGTGATTCAGATGGAGAACCAACAAAAGTAGGTGTTGCAGTTATTGATGTAATAGCCGGGCTACATGCAACCACTGGAATCTTAGCCGCTTTGCATTCACGGGAAAAGAGTGGGATTGGGCAGAAGGTTGAAATTGATTTATTTAGTTCTGCGTTATCTGGAATGGCAAACCAAAGTGGTGCCTTTGCAGCGGCTGGAGTAAATCCATCGCGAATAGGAAATCATCACCCTTCGATCGTCCCTTACGGAGTCTTTAAAGCTAAAGATAGAGACTTAGCAATAGCAATTGGAAACGATAAGCAATACGAAAGTTTCGCTAACTTGATTGGCTTGACTGAAAATAAATATCCACACAATATTGATCGAGTAAAGAATAGAGAGCAATTAATCCAAGTCATTAACTCAAAATTGAGCATGAAGATCGCCGAAGCTTGGATTGAGCTCTTCCGAAAAAATGGCATTCCTGCCGGACCAATAAACACAATTGCAGAAGCATTTGATTTTGCAAAGAATAATGGGCTGGAAGCAATCGTTGATGTCGCAGGTGAAAAATCAGTTGCCAACCCAATTAAATTATCGGGAACACCCGTTAGTTACTACAAGGGATCGCCCAACTTAGATTAATTAATTGCTTCTACAACCTTTGGTTTTTGGCGGGAAAGAATCGCCCAAGTTACTGATAGAACTATGCCAATTGAGCATATTAAAGTGCTTGCAGGAATAGTTTCGTCGAGAAGCAGAACTGACCAGCCTAGAGTTAAGAAAACTTGCAACTGTTGAACCTGTGCACCTCTTGCAGTTCCAGCATCTTTGAGTCCTCGATACCAAGGTATGAAGCCGAGATACATCGAAGAAATTCCAATCACTAACATTCCGATATTAGCTTTAGTAGTAATTTCAGCATTTGATTCTACGGTAAACCAAAGTATTACTGATGCTATTAATGTGATGGGTAATGAAAGAACTACTACCCAAGAGATAACTTTCCAGCCGGGATAAACTCTAGTTAATTCAGCACCTTGTACATAGCAGAATGAAGAGGCAAGAACTGCAATGATTGCTAGCAAATCTGCAATCAAATCGTTCGCATCAAATCCTCTGCTTGCCGTGAAATAGATCAAAATTGAAGTACCAATAACAGTCGCAATCCAAAATTCCCTTGAAACATTTTCATGACCACGCATAACAGCAAAGAGAGCTGTAACGAGTGGCATTATCGCGGCAACCACAGCAACTGGCGCGGTATCTGTTCGCATCAAGGCAAGCGCGATCAGAATCGGCCAGCCAAATACTGCACCAAGTAATGTATAAAAAAATTCTTTATGGTGAGAAGGCGGGATAAGTTTCTCGCGAGCTATTAGCAGGAAGGGGATAGCAAGCATGGATGCAATTACAGGACGGCCAGTAGCTGTAAAGAGAGGGCTGTAACTTTCGAGAGCCCAGCGGGTCATAGGTAAAGAGAGTGAAAAAAGAACAACTGCGAAGAATGCGAATGCGATTCCCTGCAACTGAGTTCTATTCATTTTGTGGACGATACTGGGATCGAACCAGTGACCCCTTCCATGTCAAGGAAGTGCGCTACCGCTGCGCTAATCGTCCGTTCGAGGTGGAGACGGGATTTGAACCCGTGTAGCGGGATTTGCAGTCCCGAGCCTCGCCTCTCGGCCACTCCACCAGATTTCATCCCAATTAGATTTATTAAATCTAATTCTCGAGCGGACGACGGGGGTCGAACCCGCGACCTGAACCTTGGCAAGGTTCCGCGCTACCAACTGCGCTACGTCCGCATTTTCATTCGCAGTGCGATGAAGGAGGCAAAATCTATCGTAATGAGGCGAGAGCCCCAACTTTGCGATGGCGAAGGTAACCTCACCGGGTATGGAGCGGTTTTGGATGTCAGGGCGACTGGCAGAAAACCTCTTGGAGATACGTAATGATCTTTCAGCTCTTGAGGAACCCGGATTTTGGGCGGTGCTTGGAACTTTTGAAGGAGAATGGACCTTTGCCAGATTTGGTGAAGTATCCAAGCAAGATTTCCCTGAAACGGATTCAAAGTTTGCAACCGACAAATGGCAATCTAGTTTTTCGAAATCAGAGTACTGCGAATACGTAGAACAAATCCGGGATCAAATAGCTGCGGGCGATTTTTATCAAGTTAACGCATGTCGGATATTGTCTAGCGAGATTACATCTGGTGATTCGCTGATGAAACTTTTTAAGCGAATTCTTAGCGAAAATCCCGCCCCGTACGCCGCCTATCTGAATATTCCTAGAATTGAAATCGCCTCTGCCTCGCCAGAGAGATTTCTATCGGTTACGGGTTCAAGAATCGTTACTAGCCCAATCAAGGGAACATCGGCAACCGAGATTTTCCCGGATAAGGATCGAGCTGAAAATCTGATGATTGTAGATTTAATGAGAAATGATCTGAGCCAATTTTGCAAACCAGGAAGCGTAAAGACACCGCGATTACTTGATGTGGAAAGCCATCCAGGTCTTTTTCATTTGGTTTCAGATATCGAAGGTGAGATTGCTAAAGGTTATTCAATTGGTGATGTTTTACATCTGCTAATGCCGCCTGGTTCGGTAAGTGGTGCACCAAAGAGTTCGGCTATCAAAATGATTAAATCTTATGAAGGCGATCGCGGGCCTTACTGTGGAGTTCTTGGCTGGGTGGAAGATGGGAGCGCAGAAATAGCAGTTGGAATTAGAACATTCTGGCGAATCGGCTCTGAGATTAAATTCGGAACGGGTGCAGGTATAACCTGGGGAAGTACTCCAGAAGCAGAGTGGGAAGAGACTGAACTTAAAGCTCGAAAATTGATCTCTTTAGTTGAAAGTTTGAGCCATGAAATTGATTGACGAACCATGGCTAGATGCAGAAGGAGTTTTTGAGACGCTACGTACCTATCAGAACGCCCCATTTGGTTTTGCGCTGCATCTGGAGCGAATGAATCGGGGGATTAATGAACTGAAGATTCACGCGCCTTCAGATGTTGAGATTGAAGGCAAAGTAAATGAATATCTAGCTAACCACCCTCAGGATTCGGGACATCTTCGTATCGTGATAGATAGGTTCGGCAACCTTTCGATATCTCATAACTCATTGAAGCCGATTTCTAATACCTTAAAGGCAAATATTGTCGATCATCGAACAATTAAAGGAGTGCTATACAAAAGCACAAATTATCGCGAGCGACTACAGCTTCGGGCGGCCGCAACGAACGCTGGTTTTGACGATTCGATAATTTGCGATGGTGGTCAGATTGTTGAATCTACAACCTGTAATCTCATCTACTTAAGTGATGGAGAGTGGTTCACCCCACCATTGGCAACGGGCTGTCTGCCTGGTGTAACCCGCCAACTCTTGATGGAAAATTTTGGTTTGCAAGAAAAATTACTGCTTGCGAGCGAACTTGAGAAAGTTGAAGCCTTGGCCATGATCTCCAGCCTTCGAGAGATTGAGAAAATTCAGGAAGTTAACGGAAAAGTCTTTCCACATTCACATTCCTTAGAGCGTTTACAGATTGAGTTTCATGCCTGGATATTGGGTAACCTTGCCTTATGAAGATCCGTGATCAAATTAAAGGAAGCCCCTACGGCACTTTGATCTGGCGTATTTTCATTGGGATTGTTGGTGGCGCCATAACCATTTTGGGAACTGTATTTCTCTTCGCTCCTGGTCCAGGCTTGCTAGTTCTGCTAGCTGGTCTAGGAATTTTAGCTACCGAATATGCATGGGCCGCCAGCGCGATACGTCGTACTAAGTCATTTGCTCAAGCAACTTCAGAGAAATTCGGAATTCCACTTTGGGTGAAATACCTATTCATAGCAGGGGGCGCCCTGCTCGGAATTCTTTATCTGCTTATCTTCCACGCATAACTCTCTTTGGTAACCTCGCCGAGTGAGTAACGATTCAGCAAAATCCATCTCGTTAATACTTGATGGAGCTTCGCAAACCGTTACAGCCGGCAAGAAGGTAACTCAGATTTGCGAAGAAATTTATCCAGATCGGATTAAGCCCAGCGAAAATGCGATTATTGCCTGCAAGATAAATGGCGAATTACGTGATCTTTGGAGCGATGTAAGCGAAGGTGACAAAGTTGAAACCATTTCAATTGATTCAACCGATGGCCTATCAATTCTTAGACATTCAACAGCTCACGTTTTAGCACAAGCTGTTCAAGGGCTCTTTTCACAAACCAGATTAGGAATCGGACCCCCAATCAAGGATGGTTTTTATTACGATTTCGATCCTAAGAGCCCCTTCACGCCAGAGGATTTAGAAAAACTTGAATCCAGCATGCGAAAGATTATTAAAGATGGGCAGCGATTTAGAAGACGCGTCACAACTGATGTTGACGCGCTCGTCGAACTAAAAGATGAACCGTACAAATGTGAACTAATTAAATTAAAGGGATCAGAGATTGCAGAAGGCGCTAGCGCTGAAGTCGGATCCGGCGAGTTAACAATCTATGACAATCTCGGCAGGGACGGAGAACCAGTCTGGAGTGATCTTTGCCGTGGACCACATCTACCATCAACAAAATACATACCTGCATTTAAATTGATGAGAAGTGCCGGTGCATATTGGCGCGGTTCTGAGAAGAACCCAATGCTGCAACGTATTTACGGCACTGCTTGGCAATCGTCGGAGGCCCTCAATAGTTATTTGGATTTTCTTGCAGAGGCTGAAAAGCGGGATCACAGAAAGCTTGGCGCTGAATTAGATCTTTTCTCTTTCCCGGAGGAGATCGGTTCTGGTTTAGCTGTCTTTCATCCCAAAGGTGGAATTGTTCGAATGGCGATGGAGGAGTACTCACGCCGCAGACACGTAGAGGAAGGTTACGAGTTTGTTTATTCGCCACATCTAACTAAGTCAGCGTTATTTGAAAAATCGGGCCATTTGGATTGGTACTCAGAAGGTATGTATCCACCCATGGTCATGGATGAAGAGTTGCACGGAGATGGCACATTAAAGCGAGCTGGACAGAAGTACTACATGAAGCCTATGAATTGTCCATTCCATAACCTTATTTATTCTTCTCGAGGTCGTTCCTATCGAGAACTCCCGTTACGGCTTTTTGAATTTGGAACTGTTTATCGCTATGAAAAATCTGGAGTAGTTCATGGGATTACTCGTGCACGAGGGTTTACTCAGGACGATGCCCATATCTATTGCACCCCAGAACAGATGCCAGAAGAGTTGGATCAACTGTTAACGTTCGTATTGAACCTACTTCGCGATTATGGTTTAACAGATTTCTATTTGGAATTGTCTACTAAGAATAGTGAGAAATTTGTCGGTTCCGATGAAGACTGGAATCGTGCAACCGAGATTCTTCGTACAGCAGCTGAAAAGCAAAATCTGGAACTTGTTTTAGATGAAGGTGGAGCTGCATTTTATGGGCCCAAAATTTCGGTTCAGACTAAAGATGCAATTGGTAGAACCTGGCAAATGTCTACGATTCAAGTTGATTTTCAATTACCACAGAGATTTGAATTGGAATATCAAGCTTCAGATGGAACAAGACAGCGTCCGGTGATGATTCACCGCGCCCTATTTGGATCTATTGAAAGATTCTTTGGAGTCCTAACAGAGCACTATGCGGGAGCTTTTCCACCTTGGCTTGCACCAGTTCAAGTAAGAGGCATACCCGTAGCAGAAGCATTTACTCCATATCTTGATGGAGTAATAAGAGAGTTGAAGAGCAATGGAATTAGAGCCGAGATAGATAGCTCTGACGATCGAATGCAGAAGAAGATTCGAAATGCGCAAGCAGAGAAAATTCCTTTTATGTTGATCGCGGGCGAAGAAGATCAGAAGAACGGTGCGGTTTCATTTAGATATAGAAACGGTGAACAGAAAAACGGTGTGGCCCTCTCTGATGCCATAAAGGAGATTAGGGAAGCAGTAGAAAGCAGAAAGCAAGTTTGATGGAAAGCGGAGTTGGAATTCCTGACCGCTGGTCGAGGTTATGGGCGCCACATCGCATGGCATACCTCAAAGGCGAAAATCGACCCGACAAGAATGGTGAATCCAGTTGCCCGTTCTGTGAAATTCCTAAGCAGGATGATGAAAAGGGACTTGTAGTTCATCGAGGTGATACTGCATATGTCGTATTGAATCTCTACCCATATAACCCCGGTCATCTTTTGGTATGTTCCTATAGGCACGTAGCAGATTTAACTGAATTGACGCAGATTGAACGAAATGAAATATCTGATTTAAGTAGTCAAGGAATGAATGTACTGCGCAAGGTTTCCAATGCTGAAGGTTTCAACCTTGGAATGAACCAAGGAGCTATTTCGGGGGCTGGCGTTGCGGCACATATTCACCAACATGTGATCCCACGATGGAGTGGTGATGCAAATTTCATGCCGTTGATTGGACAGACAAAAGTTTTGCCAAAGTTGCTCTCGGAAAGTAGAGAAGAAATCGCTATCGCTTGGCGAGAGATTCAATAATAGAGTTCAATTCGGCGATACCAAATGGTTTTGTACTTCCGATTGGAATTGCAATGGCAAATATTCCCTGGAAAAAACCGTCATCTCCCATTTCTTTATATATCTGTAGGTATTCATCTTGGAAATCGCTAACTAAGTCAACTAGGTCCATATCTGCTGAAAATTTATTCAATTCTTTGCCCGAGTAATCATGTACAAGATTATCTTCCAGTGAAATCAGAGCAGTAGGAACTCCTAAGTCATCATGAAGCACCAAATAAGGGGTTGCAAACTGCTCCAATACACGATTGCCAATCAGCACAATGTCATCGAAATCCGACTCGGAAAACTCAATTCCTTGAACAATCATCACTCGTGGAAACTGTCGCTCCTGGAAGTATTGCCAAGCGCTAATCATCGCCTTTGAGATACCAGAGCGCGCATCTACTAGAAGCGCAAAAATTTGAGTCTCACCACTCTGTCTACTTAAGTCCTCAAGTTTCTCGGAGATCGGAAGTTTCTTAACGACTGCGCGTAGATCCTGCAACGTATGAACAGGTTCCGTGTTCTCGTGGTGGGCAAGGAGAAGCTCTGTTAACTCACTCAGGTTCTCGCCCTTACTCATGGCTAGAGCCTACGATGTATCCAATGATTCAAAGGATTCTGCGAGCCCCTGTAACTAGAGCTATAACGCCTCTATGTAGAGGAATGCTTAACATTGGGTTTACCGCCAACAGCGTTACCGTTATTGGCGCAGTTGGCGTCATTGCCTCCTCACTCTATTTCTTCACTAGTGGATCATTTTTTCTTGGAACCATTTTCGTGACACTCTTTGTCTTGAGCGATCTTTTAGATGGAACTATGGCGAGAATTTCTCAATCATCAGGAACTAAGTGGGGAGCACTTCTAGATTCAACGCTCGATAGGTTTAGTGATGCCGCGATACTTTTGGGAATCTACTTTGGACTTAAAGAAAGAAGAGAATTCGAAGCAAATTTAGTTCTCGCCGCACTTCTGATTTCTGCCCTCATTCCTTACATAAGAGCTCGTGCCGAGAGCCTTGGATTTGAATGCGGCGTCGGTTATGCAGAACGAACGGAGAGATTAATACTCATATTGGTTGCCACTGGATTGTATGGTCTGGGTTTTGAGAACGCATTCGTCTTTGCATTGCCAGTACTTTTGCTTTTAGGCATTCATACAATCTACCTGAGGATGAGGATTGTATACAAAGGATGAGTTCGTTGATAGCAAATTTGAACTATTTTATGTACTCGACGCTATGGCTTATTGTCAGAAAACTTCCGAAACGATTGGCATACCAGCTTTTTGATTTTATTGCTGGCATTGCTTATCGTCGTAATCGAAAAAGAGTTCAATACCTAAGGAAAAACTATCAACACGTTTATCCCGCTGATAACTTAGAAGTTATTGAAGATAAAGTTCAAGAGGGGTTACGCAACGCGATGAGATATTGGTGCGACACCTTTAGAATATCTGATTGGGAAAGCGAAGAAATTTCCAAATCAGTTGCAACAAAGAAGGAAGAACTTCTTTTAGATGGTTTTGCTTCTGGCAACGGAGTAATTGTTGCACTTCCTCACGCAGGGAATTGGGATCACGCTGGCCTCTATTTTTGCTCTAAGGGCATTCAGGTGAACACAGTCGCTGAACACTTAAAACCAGAACGACTATTTCGAAAGTTTTTGAAGCATCGAGAATCTATGGGTATGAGTGTTTTAGATCTTAATTCTCAGGTTCTTAATGAATTGGAATCCAGATTAAAGAAAGGTGCATTGGTTGCCCTGGTCGCCGATAGAGACTTGAGTAAATCAGGAGTTACGGTGAATTTTTTCAACGGCAAAGCACGGATGCCGGCAGGACCAGCTTTGCTGGCGTATAGAACGAATGCAGTACTGATTACTGCTTATGTTTCCTACACGAAAAATGGAATTCAAATAGATTTCAGTGGTCCATTTAAGGCAGATAAGAGAAAGTCTGAAAGTTCTGAAGTTTCTCGATTAACCCAAGAGATTGCTAGTCAATTTGAAAGGGATATTTCTAGAGCAGCGACTTCATGGCATATGCAACAGCGGATATTCATTGATGAGGATTTTCAGGTGCGGACGTGAAAATAGGAATGGTTTCACCTTACGCATGGGATATTCCAGGTGGAGTTCAAGCGCATATCAGAGACTTAGCAAATTTCTTTTTAAGCAAAGGCCACGAAGTCTCAGTATTAGCTCCGGCTGTTTCTAATGAAAATGTAAGTGATGATTTTGTGGTTTCTGCCGGAAAACCGGTAGCGATTCCATATAACGGTGCGGTAGCTCGGGTACTTTTTGGACCGCTTGCTGCATCTCGAGTTCGACAATGGATCTCGAAGAATGATTTTGATGTATTACATCTGCACGAGCCAGCGATTCCTTCACTCTCTCTACTCGCGTGCGCGATCGGCGAGGGACCAATGGTGGGAACTTTTCATGCCGCAGCTCCAAAACAGAAAGTTGCCTTTGCAATAACCCCTTTACTTGAACCAATTATCGAAAAATTACGTGCCAGAATCGCGGTTAGCGAGGTTGCTAGAGAGACATTGACGACGCATCTTGAAACCGATGCCTTAGTTATCCCAAATGGCATTGAGGCGAACTTTTTTCGTTCCGCACTACCAAGCTCGTCGTGGCACCGAGATTTCACAATTGGTTTTATTGGACGGTTTGGTGAACCTAGAAAAGGTTTGAAGATTCTCTTAGATGCGCTGCCCGATATTGTCCGAGCTGAACCAAATGCAAGATTGTTGATTGCTGGCCCAGGAGAGGGACTGGAAGTTATGCAATCAGTTTCACCAAATCTTAGAAATAGAATTGAATTTCTCGGTAGATTAACCGATGAAGAAAAGGCTTCTTTCTTTAAATCGGTGAGTGTTTATGTTGCACCCAACACCGGCGGCGAGTCTTTCGGAATAATTCTTGCCGAAGCTATGGCAAGTGGAACTCCGATAGTTGCAAGTAACCTTCCAGCTTTTGTCCAAGTGCTAAATGATGGGAGAAACGGTGCAATCTTTGAAAACGGGGATAGTAAGGATTTGTCTAGGGCGGTAATAGCTTTGGCGCACGATGAAGAGATGCGAAAGAAACTCTCCCATAATGCAGAATCTGGCGCGACCAGATTTGATTGGGAGACAGTAGGTCCAGAGATTATGAATGTTTACCTTCATGCGATTGGCTCTGGAGAGAAAGTAAGTGTTGGATCTGAGCAACGAGGCTGGCTCAAATTTTTAAATAGAGAAGAGAGCTAATGTTAGAAATCTTTTTACTTGTCGCCGGCGCCCTCGTCTTCATCTGGTACTTAGCTATTGCAGCAAACCGTTTGGATCGATTGCACCATAGAGTTGAAACATCATGGGCAAATTTGGATTCAATCCTCCAGCGGCGAGCAGCGATTGCTCTGGAGATTGCTCACTTTACAGAGATTGATCCGGCATCGAATCTGATACTTACAGTGGCGGCACACCAAGCGAGAGAGGCCGATATTTCGGAGCGCAGCGAAGCTGAAAGCAGTCTCTCTGAAGCTCTGAAATTGCTCCGTGATGAGAGCGATATTCCGCATTTGCACCGTGAGATATTCGATGAACTTGATTCGGTAACAGAGCGCGTGAGGATTGCAATTGCCATACATCGAGAAGCGGTTACTTCTACGAGGAATCGAAGGTCAAAACTTAGATATCGCATCTTCCGATTAGCTGGGAGCGCTCCACTACCTGTCATCTATCCTTTTGAAGATGATGTCATTTAAGAAATATATTTACGCCGCACTGAGCATCCTTGCTCTCTTAACCTTCACTTCCTGTTCGGGAACTGTCCCGTTCCTTAGCTCTGAGCCAGAGCCAGAACGAAATGTGCTTACAAATAACGTCGGAGATAACGGCAAGGTTATTGCAGTGAAAATCGATGACACCAGCTTCTCTCACCCGCAAGAAGGTTTAATCGACGCAGATGTAATTTATGTGACCCAAGTCGAAGCTGGGCTAACAAGAGTTATGGCAATTTATACTGATAAATATCCAGAACTTGTAGGACCTGTTCGATCAGCTCGTATTTCTGATATCGATATCTTGGCTCAATTTGGCAGAGTGGGATTTATGTATAGCGGAGCGCAGAGCAAACTTCGGCCAGTTATAGAAGGTGCAAATATAGTTAATTTGAGTGCTGAGCGAAATCCTCCAAGTATTTACATAACAGATCCGAATAGAAAACAACCATATGCCATGATGGTTAAAATTAATGAGTTGTTACCAAAAGCGATAGATGTCGAGAATGTTAAATCAATTGGCTGGCGACATGGTGAATTATCAGAGCTCGCAAAGCCAGTTACTAAGGCGCGGGTTGAGTGGCCAAATGCAAGCTATGAGATGAAATGGGATGAAATTGAATCAAAATTTTTGCTGACATTCGATGGCAAACCGAATTTTGGAGCAGAAGGAACTCAACTCGGCAGCAATATGATGATTATTCAAAAAATTAATATTTATCCATCTGAATATGGAGATAAGTTTGGCGGCGTTACTCCAAAGAATGATGTTGTTGGATCTGGAAAAGCATTTATGTTGAGAGATGGCACGGTTACGGAGTTGATTTGGTCTAGGCCCACTGCTGATTCACCAACGAGGTGGACCTTGCTTGATGAAACTGAAGCCTTCTTTGCCGATGGCCAGGTTTGGATCTTTCTGACCGATAAAGAACCAACATTTACCTTTCCATCCGCTGTCGCGAAGTAGCCCTCGCATAAAAAGAGCTCAAAATCCCAAAATTCGCACCTTTCATATTGTTAAGTACAATTCACGCATGTCCGAAAAACAGATTACGGGTACCGCTCGCGTAAAACGAGGTATGGCCGAGATGCTTAAAGGCGGCGTCATTATGGATGTCGTCGATGTTACTCAGGCGAAGATCGCTGAAGACTCTGGTGCCGTTGCCGTCATGGCGTTAGAACGCGTTCCTGCAGATATCAGAGCCCAAGGTGGCGTAGCGCGTATGTCTGATCCGGGAATGATCGAAGCGATTCAAAAAGCAGTATCCATTCCTGTTATGGCAAAGGCGCGAATTGGTCATTTTGTTGAAGCCCAAATTCTGCAAGCTATTGGCGTCGATTACATTGATGAATCCGAAGTATTAACTCCTGCCGATTACACGCACCATATTGATAAATGGAATTTCACAGTTCCTTTTGTCTGCGGCGCAACAAATTTAGGAGAAGCTCTACGTCGCATAAATGAAGGCGCGGCGATGATTCGGTCAAAAGGTGAAGCCGGTACCGGAGATGTTTCAAATGCAACAACACATATGCGATCGATTTCTGGAGAGATTCGTCGTCTTCAATCGATGCGCGAAGATGAACTTTATGTTGCAGCTAAAGAATTGCAGGCACCTTTCGATCTAGTTAAGGAAGTTGCTGAACTTGGGAAATTACCAGTTGTACTTTTCACGGCCGGAGGAATTGCGACCCCAGCTGACGCTGCCATGATGATGCAACTTGGAGCAGATGGTGTCTTTGTTGGTTCAGGCATATTTAAATCAGGCGATCCTGCAAAACGAGCAGCCGCGATCGTCAAAGCTACAACCTATTACAGCGATCCGAAAGTTGTTGCTGAGCAGTCACGCGGATTAGGTGAGGCAATGGTTGGAATTAATGTTTCAGATATTCCAGTCCCACATCGACTTGCAGAACGAGGCTGGTAAGGAACGTGAAGGTTGGAGTCCTGGCGCTCCAAGGTGATGTTCGAGAACACATCGTTGCGCTCCACGAATGTGGCGTTTCAGCTTTTCCAGTAAAACATGCTGCCGATATTGAAGAGATAGATGCTCTAGTAATTCCAGGTGGCGAATCAACGACTATTAGTAAGTTAGCGAGAGCTTTTAATTTATTTGAGATTATCAAGAATCGAATTGATGAAGGTATGCCTGTCTATGGATCATGCGCAGGCTTGATATTGCTTTCAAATAAAGTTGAAGATGCTATCGAAGGTCAAGAGAGTTTTGGAGGCCTAGATGTAGTTTCTCGCAGGAATGCATTTGGAAGACAAGTTGATTCTTTTGAGGCGGAATTAACTGTAAAAGGTATTTCTGGTCCAAGTTTTCCAGCAATCTTTATTCGCGCGCCTTGGATTGAAAAGGTTGGAAAGGATGTTGAAGTTTTAGCTGAAACTTCTGGACATCCAGTTGCCGTGAAATCTCGGAATATTCTTGCGACATCATTTCACCCTGAGTTGACTGGCGATAACAGAATTCATAAGTATTTTGTCGAACAAATCGTTAACCAAAGCATCAAGGTGAATTCTTAATGTCAGGACATTCCAAATGGGCGACGATCAAGCGAAAAAAGGCGTTGATCGATTCCAAGCGTTCTAAAGCTTTTGCTAAGTACATAAAGGCAATAGAGGTCTCTGCCCGCAATGGTGGCGCGGACCCAGATGCAAATCCAACTCTTTACGATGCAATCACAAAAGCGAAGAGAAACTCAGTTCCAAGCGACAATATTGAGCGCGCGCTAAAGAGAGCCTCTGGAGCAGAATCTGGTGGTTCGAATTGGGAAACGATCATGTATGAAGGGTATGGACCGGGTGGCGTTGCGATATTGATTGAATGTTTATCTGATAATCGAAATCGCGCAGCGTCAGAAGTTCGGGTGGCCGTTACTCGAAACGGCGGAACTATGGCTGATCCTGGTTCAGTGGGATATTTATTCGATCGAAAAGGCGTTGTGATTGTAAAGAAAGTTGATGGCAAAAGAATATTGACTGAAGATGTGATTCTCAATGCGGTACTTGATGCTGGTGTTGAGGATGTTAATGACATCGGCGACAGCTTTGAAATAGTGAGCCCTCCATCAGAACTCGTGGCAATTAAAGAAGCTCTGCAGAAATCAAAAATTGATTATGAATCAGCAGATACATCCTTCCTTCCATCAATATCGATTCCGATTGCAGGAGATAGTGCAAAAGCAGTGCTTCATCTCATCGACGCTATCGAAGATTTGGACGATGTACAGAATGTCTACGGCAATTTTGATATCTCTGATGAAGTGATGGCGAGCCTAACTTAGCAAGTAGTTCTTCTTGATTATTCTCTTTACGTGAGAGTTCTTGGCATAGATCCTGGATTGACACGCTGTGGAATAGGCGTAGTCGAGCGAACCAAAGATGCCAAATTATCTCTAGTTAATTGTGGAGTTATACAAACTGCATCTGATGATCCCCTCGAGTTAAGACTTCTTAATCTTGAAGCGGAATTGAATCGCTGGATTAAGAATGTTAAACCCGATGTAATTGCAGTGGAGCGAGTTTTCTCTCAGCTGAATGTGAAGACGGCAATGGCAACTGGACAAGCCGCAGGAGTTGCCTTGTTGATTGCAGCCAAATCTGGTCTTCCTATAGCAATGCATACTCCTACTGAAGTAAAAGCTGCAGTCTCGGGATCTGGTCGAGCAGATAAAAAACAGGTGGCAAAAATGGTGGTCAAGATATTAAATCTCAAAGAGACTCCATCTCCTGTCGACACAACTGATGCCATTGCTCTGGCTATCTGTCATCATTGGCGCGGACCAGGAAATAACCGGTTGATGATCGCTGCGAAAACGGAACGGAATAGAATTGTTGGATTGGCAAGTAGAAAGAAAAGCAAGTGATAGCTCGCATTAGTGGCGAATTGTTGGAAGTTCGACTCACTTCTCTAGTAATTGAAGCAGGCGGCTTAGGTTATGAAGTTCTTGTCGCTCCTGATATCGCAGCCTCTTTGCAAGTTGGCGAGAGGATAGAGCTCTTTACATCTCAGGTCATAAGAGAAGACTCATCAACTCTATTTGGTTTTCGAAATACTCAGGCAAGAGAATTGTTCAATCAGGTCCAAACTGTTTCTGGAGTTGGGCCAAAAGTTGCCCACTCGCTCCTTTCAAGTTTTACCCCTGACGATTTGAGAATCGCTATTGGATCTGGCGACCTGAAATCTTTAGAGAAGGTTCCTGGAATTGGGAAAAAAGTAGCCTCCCGTATCGTTCTTGAATTGCAAGACAAGTTTGGTAATCAGATGCAACAACGTGAACTTATCGGAGGTAAATGGCGAGCTTCGCTTCGAGATGCGCTTACCAGTTTAGGCTATTCAACGCGCGAGGCCGATAGCGCAATTGATAAAACCCTAGAGAGTGTTGAAAAACCAGATCAGATGGACTTGAGCGAATTACTCAAAATATCGTTGAGCCAGGCGAAACGATGAGTGAATCACTTAGCTCCAATCTCTCCCCGGAAGATATCAGCGCCGAACAGGCTTTGCGACCGGAGAATCTTGCGGATTTCGTTGGTCAGCAACGCGTTAGAGACCAGGTTGATTTATTACTTCGAGCTGCGCGCGAGAGATCCGCGCCAGCTGATCACATACTTTTATCTGGACCTCCAGGTTTAGGTAAAACAACTCTAGCGATGATTGTTGCTGCAGAAATGGGAACGCCAATTCGTATCACTAGCGGTCCAGCAATTACTCATGCTGGAGATTTGGCTTCGGTACTCTCATCACTAGTTGAAGGTGAGATTCTTTTTCTTGATGAGATTCATCGGATGGCAAGGCCTGCCGAAGAAATGCTCTACATGGCAATGGAAGATTTCAGAGTAGATGTAATTGTTGGCAAAGGTCCTGGAGCAACTGCCATCCCATTGGCACTCCCACATTTCACATTAGTTGGAGCCACTACAAGAGCTGGACTCTTGCCGGCTCCGTTGCGAGATCGATTTGGTTTCACAGCACACCTTGATTACTACGATCAGAGTGATATCGAAAATATCGTGTTACGTAGTTCCAAACTTTTGAATATATCAATAACTAACGAAGCAGTATCTGAATTAGGCATGAGATCTCGCGGCACACCAAGAATTGCTAATCGATTACTTCGCAGAGTCCGGGATTACGCCGAAGTGCATGCCGATTCTGTGGTGACAGGCGATGTAACTAAGAAAGCTCTAGAGATATATGAAGTGGATGAAAAAGGATTAGATAGATTAGATATTGCGATTCTTAGAGCTCTGGTCGAGCAATTTGCTGGAGGTCCTGTCGGGCTAAATACACTCGCGATGGCGGTAGGTGAGGAGCGGGAAACAGTTGAATCGATGGCTGAGCCATTCTTGGTGAGAAGTGGATTTATGATTCGATCCCCGAGGGGTAGAACGGCAACAGCGCTTGCCTGGCGTCATTTAGGGAAAAATCCTCCCGCAGAAACGCCTGGGCTTTTCGACAGTACTGACTTACAACCATAGAATCTCGCCCTATGTCTTTTAGTTCTGTAACTCGAAGCTCTGGAAATGCCAAGAAATCTAAACCTGGCAGAACACTTTTTATCCATTTATTTCTGACTGGAGCCCTCTTCGCCATCGCCCTCTCTATAGGGGCAACTTCGATAAATCTTGGACTTGATTTAAGAGGTGGCACAAGCGTTACTTTGCAGCCGCGAGTTCAAAGTGGGACTACAGGTTCCATCACTGCTGAATCGATTGATCAAGCTGTCGCAATTATTAGACAACGAGTCGACTCACTCGGAGTAGCTGAGAGCGAAGTAACTGCCGAAGGAACCGGTATCAATCGTCAGATTGTAATTGCAGTTCCTGGCGAAACTGGACGAAGAATTGTTGATTTGGTTGGTCAAACTGCAGAGTTACGATTTCGACAAGTACTAGTTGAAACTGGTGGCGTTCCGACCCCAACAGATGTGGACCTCACCAACGGCTTAAATTTAACGCCTGCAGAGATTGCGCAATTTACCCAACTTGATTGCAGCCAAAGTAATTCTTCGGTTGGATCTGGCACTGAAGATCCAAATTCAGTATTGATTACTTGTGATCGAAATAATGTTGCTAGATACATTCTTGCTCCAGCAAAGGTTATAGGTAGAGATGTTTCAAGTGCAACAGCTGCAATTGACCCGCAGAGTGCGAGCGGTTGGTACGTAAGTCTAGATTTCACAGGCGAAGGTGCGAAGAAGTTTGGTGAGTTAACACAAGCAGTGGTGAATTTAGCCCAGCCTCAAAATCAAGTCGCTATAGTTTTAGATGGCGCGGTGGTATCAGCGCCTCGAATCAACGAAGCGATTCTTGGCGGAAGGGCACAAATCACTGGTTCTTTTAGCCAACTTGAAGCGCAAGATTTGGCCAATGTTCTCAAGTATGGATCTCTTCCGCTTGCTTTTGATCGTGGCGAAGTACAGCAAGTTTCACCAACGCTCGGCAGCGATCAATTACGTGCTGGATTGTTGGCAGGTGGATTAGGTCTTTTATTGGTAGTTATTTACTCAATTCTTTACTACCGAGCGCTTTCCATTGCAGTAGTAGGTTCTCTTGCCCTAGCGGCTGCTCAAGTTCTACTGGCGCTGCTACTTCTCGGTAAGACTGTTGGATTTACTCTGACACTTGCGGGAATTGCAGGAACAATTGTCGCAATTGGAATTACTGCCGACTCATTTATTGTCTATTTTGAACGTATTAGAGATGAAATGCGTGATGGAAAACCATTACGAGTCGCTGTAGAAACCGGATGGATCAGAGCGCGACGCACGATTGTTGTTGCCGACTTGGTCTCGGGAATTTCATCAATTGTGCTCTATATAGTTTCAGTAGGAAGCGTTAGAGGGTTTGCTTTCACTCTCGGTCTTACAACCATTATTGATCTAATTATTATTTTCTTCTTCACCAAACCGCTGCTTTCATTGATGGCAAAGTCCAAGTACTTGCAGGGCGGTGGACGTTTCTCTGGAGTTTCACCAAGAAGCGTTGGTCTTGTGACTACTTCTGAGGAGGTACGTTCATGAAGTTAACTGGACTTGGTGGTCGCCTTTATAGAGGTGAAACTTCATTAAACATTATCGGTGGAAAGCGAAAGTGGTATTCCATTTCGCTGCTCTTCATTATTCTCTCTGGAATTGCCCTAGGGACCAAGGGAATAGAACTATCAATTGAATTTAAAGGCGGATCGTCATTCACAGTTACAACCCAGAGTGGAACTATCGCGCAAGCCGAAGAAGCAGTATCAAGTGCTGGATATTCTGGCGAGACGAGAATTCAAACCATTGGTGATGACAAGATTAGAATTCAAACTGGTGAAATTGCTCAAGACCTATCAAATAAGATTCAGGATTCCTTAGCAAGTAAATTCTCGGTAACAATCGAATCTATTGATACACAAAATGTTGGCCCATCATGGGGCGAAGAGATTTCACGGAAGGCTCTTCAAGGATTGATTGCCTTCTTGATAATTGTGATGATCTATTTGGCGCTGACTTTTGAACCTAAGATGGCAATAGCTGCAATTGTCGCGTTAATTCACGATGTCTTTATCACTGTCGGAATCTATGCACTTGTTGGATTCGAAGTTTCACCCTCAACAGTAATTGGTTTCCTAACAATTTTGGGCTACTCACTTTATGACACGGTTGTTGTCTTCGATAAAGTCCGTGAAAACACTAGATCCATTACAGCGACCGGGAAATACACTTATTCTCAAGCTGCAAACCTTGCTGTTAATCAAACCATCGTTCGTTCGCTCAATACTTCGTTAATAGCGCTCTTGCCTGTAGCTGCAATTCTCTTCGTAGGCGCAGGAATTCTCGGAGCAGGCACTTTAAAGGATTTATCTCTAGCTCTATTTATCGGTCTAATTGCTGGAACCTATTCATCAATATTTATCGCAGCTCCAGTTCTTGCACAGTTACGAGAGCGCGAACCAGCCATTAAAGCGTTAAATCAACGAGTTATGGCCAGAGGCGGTGCAGCTCTTCCAAGCGGGCAACGAGTTCAACAGAAACGCGACAAGCGAAAAGGTCGTAAGTAACGGATAATTAGTGCATGAACGCGATGCTGACTCCGGTTGCAACGCGTGTGCGCGAGCTAAATCCGAAAGCTGATTTATCCGTTGTTGAAAGAGCCTTCGAACAGGCAAAGAGCGCTCATGAAGGTCAACTTCGTAAAAGCGGTGATCCTTACATAACTCATCCAGTTGCAGTTGCCGAGATTCTGGCAGATCTAGGACTGGACCCAAGCACATTGGCTGCTGCACTTCTTCACGATACGGTCGAAGATACAAATTACTCTTCTGATCAGTTGCGGAGCGAATTTGGCGAGGAGATTTCAAATTTAGTTGATGGAGTTACAAAGCTCGATCGGTTGACTTACGGTCCAACTGCTGAAGCTGAAACAGTCCGCAAAATGGTAGTTGCAATGGCAAAGGACATTCGCGTTCTAGTCATTAAGCTCGCCGATCGTTTACATAACGCACGCACTTGGCAATATGTCGAACCAGAGAGCGCCGCTCGCAAAGCAAGGGAAACACTTGATATTTATGCACCGCTTGCTCATAGGTTAGGAATGAATGCTGTTAAATGGGAATTAGAAGATCTTTCATTTAAATTTCTAGAGCCTAAAAAATTCGATGAGATTGAACGACTGGTTGCAGAGAGATCTCCTGCTCGAGATCGGTTAACTAACGAAGTCATAAAAGTTGTCGAGAAGGATCTTGCTGAGCAAGGTGTAAAGGCAGTAGTTACTGGAAGGCAGAAGCATCTCTACAGCGTCTATCAAAAAATGGTTGTCCGCGGTAGAGAATTCAATGACATCTACGATTTAGTGGGAATTCGAGTATTGGTTGATGATGTACGAGATTGCTATGGCGTGTTAGGTGCAATCCACGCGAGATGGAGTCCAGTTCCTGGTCGATTTAAGGACTATATCGCCATGCCGAAATTCAATCTTTATCAATCTCTACATACGACCGTTATCGGTCCAACTGGCAAGGCAGTTGAAATTCAAATCAGAACGCATGAAATGCATAGAAGGGCCGAATACGGAATTGCTGCACATTGGAAATACAAGGCTGGAAAGCGAGAGAATACAAAAGATTCGCCTGACGTACTTTGGTTGAAGCAGCTTCATGAATGGCAGCAAGAAACAACCGATGTATCTGAATTCCTAGATGCGCTTCGCTTTGATCTTCACACTCCTGAAGTATTTATTTTCACTCCCAAGGGAAGCGTTATTGCACTACCACAGGGCTCCACCGCTGTTGATTTTGCCTACGCAGTTCATACTGAAGTTGGAAATAAATGCGTTGGCGCGAAAGTAAATGGAAAGTTAGTTTCACTTGAATCGCCATTAGCAAATGGTGACGTTGTAGAAATCGTAACTAATAAAGGCGAAAACGCTGGCCCGTCGCGTGACTGGTTAAATTTCGTTAAATCTCAACGCGCTAGATCGAAAATTAAGGCTTGGTTCTCTAGAGAGCGAAGGGAAGAAGCAATTGATGCCGGGAAAGAATCAATAGCCCGGCAGATGCGAAAAGCGGGCCTTCCTATTCAGAAGATTCTTGGGGGACAAGCACTGCTTCAAATTTCACATGACCTTAATTACGCAGATATTGATACTTTGTATGCTGCCGTCGGAGATGGCTTGATCTCTTCGAACTCAGTCGTCGAAAAGTTGATGTCTGCAGTAGGTGCTGAAGATGTCGATGATCCAGTGATTGCTGATTTAGTTTCAAATACAGATCCAGCGAAACTATTCAGAAGAAGCGCAAGCGGCGTTACCGTTGAAGGAACCGATGATGTTCTCATCAAGCTAGCGAGATGCTGCACACCTGTCCCAGGAGATGCGATAACCGGTTTTGTCACCAGGGGAAGTGGAGTTTCAGTTCATCGAAGCGATTGTGTAAATGTGGCGGATTTGAAGTTTCATCAGGGCGATAGAATCGTAAAAGTTTCTTGGGATCCAACTGCTAAGACTGTCTTTCTGGTCAATATTCAGATTGAAGCTCTTGATCGTTCAAGATTGCTATCAGATATAACGAGAGCTCTCTCAGACCAAGAAGTGAATATTTTGCATGCAGCTGTGAATACGACTAAGGATCAAACGGCAATCTCGCGATTCACCTTCGAGATGGCTGATGCCTCACATCTTGATTTGGTATTGGCTACCATTCGAAAAATTGATGGAGTTTACGATGTCTACAGAATTACTAACAACTAGCTATTGAATTCCGATAAACCTTTTTCTGCCTCAGCAAGCCAGATAGCGCGTGCAGCGGCTGCTTCGCGAAGTTCGCTGGCTTTCTTAAGATCTCCAGCAGCCTCCGCCTTAGCAGCTTTGTTCTCGTAATCAGCCACAGCGGCAACCAACTGGGCAACAACTTCTGAAGCTCGCGCTTTAGCGCCAGGATCAGATTTACGCCATTGTTCTTGCTCCGCCTCTTTGATTGTTAATTCGACATCTTCAACACGACGATCAAGAGCATTGCGCTTACCACGCTCAACCTGGCCAGCTTTCATATATTTACTCTTCAGGTCACGGAACTTTCGTCGAACCTCGTCCAAATTGCTGATTGGCAATAAGGTTTCAATTTCTCTAACTATTTCCTCTCGCTTCAAAAGATTCTCACCGAAAGATAGAGATCGCTTTTCCAAATCCGCATTCTTTGCAGCGAAGAATTTGTCCTGAGCAGTCTTGAATCGCGTCCAAAGCTTGTCATCATCATTCTTTTTACCGCGCCCCGCAGCTTTCCAGGAATCCATCAAAGCCTTGTAACGACGGGCGGTGTTAACCCAATCCGTCGAATCTGCAAGTGATTCAGCTTCAGAAACAATTTTCTCTTTTAGACCTTTAACCTCGCCTTGTTGCTTCGTAAGATTTGAAAAATGCTGTCTGCGTTTCTTATCAAAATAGTTTCGAGCACTAGAGAAGCGCTTCCAAAGATCACCATCTGATTTCTTATCAAGCCTTGGAGCTTTCTTCCATTCATCCAAGAGTTGCTTCAGGCGTTCGCTCGTAACTTTCCATTGCGTCGATTCCTTGAGCGATTCGGCTTCTGAAACAATTTTCTCTTTTAGGGCGTGCGCTGCGGCGCGTTTTTCGGCCTTAGCTGCTTGATCCGCAGCTTTTCGCGCTTCAAATGCCGGACGGCTCTCTTCAATCAGAGATGGAATCTGTTCGAGAGAAACTTTTAAAGCCAAGAGATTTCCAACACCATTTAAATTATCGATTTGATTTCTAAGTTTGGCGACTGATTGGTGAGCATCCTCCGGAACCATTGCGCCACTTACGATTCGTGCGGCGAGTAGTGCAACCTCTGCAGCAACCACCTCAAACTTTCGAACAAAATATGCGAGCGCTTCTTCCGGAGTTTTTCCTGGATAAGATCCAACTGCACGTTCTCCTTCAGGAGTTTGAACGTAAACAGTCCCGTCATCGCCTACTCGACCGAAACGAGCTGGATCTCCAATGAGTGCCGATGCTGGTGAATTTACTGGCTGCTCAATATTTTCCATGGAGGTTCCTTTTCGTTGCGCGACCTGTGGGTCGTTTCGGGTTCAGCGGTTTAGAAGGTAGAAGGTACCCAACTAAGGTAAATCTGTAAAAGCCCCGCTCAGAAACGACGTCACTTCCTTAAACGCTAGGGTGAGATATTCGTAGAGGGAGGGTTATCTAGATGAGCGAGACCAAGATTCGCATTCATCGAGTTATTGCTCCTTATTTTGCAACTAATTGTTGGATCTTTGGAAATTCAGAATATTGCGTCTTAGTTGATCCAGGAATAGGCGATCCATACATTGTTTCGGAGATTACGAAGATACTGGAGCAGAATAAGATTCGAATAGCCGCAGTTCTGATAACGCACGGACATATAGACCACACTTTCTCCTTAGTGCCACTCGCCAAAGAACTAGAAACTCCAGAGATATTGATTCATACCTCAGATCGAGATCTTTTAGTGCATCCGGAGAGAGCGCTAAGTGATTCAAGCCAAGGCCTATTTCGAGATATGAAACTACGCTTTCCTGATCATAAATTTTTTGAGCCAACTGGTCTTAGAAGTTTTAGCTCTGACTTCTCATTATCGATAGCGG
>JACCDT010383734.1_pt1 | contig 28641 bp, 28 predicted proteins | sample 7446291 | NCBI WGS metagenome assembly JACCDT01 (sample SAMN15323446, study PRJNA562643) | freshwater metagenome | isolation source: river surface water | place: USA:Blue River Watershed | collected 2017-08-17 | reverse complement strand
CTTTTAGATATAATTGTAGATATAATTTTTCTTAATTCTTCTGCTTCTTCCAAAAGTGTAATCGAAAATTCATTTAATTCAGGATTCAAATCTTGTAACAATCTAATCCAATATTTTGATTCTTTAGCTTCTTTTCTAGCTATTTTAGCTCTAAATAAAAAATCCTTATCTCCCAACTTTTCATTTGCTTCAATGTAATTAGCCCCTACTGAACCAGATGAGCGCACCAATTGTTTTCCGTCTTCTATATTTGAAATAGATTTAGGTAGTTTTTTAACATATAGCCTACAATCTCTTGCAAACAAATAAGTTCTCTCTTCTAAGTCAAAAGGTTTATTCATAATTAAATAATTAATTCGTTGGAATTTGGAATTTAAAATATTGGTATTTATGTCGTTTACATTCAAACAATTTTCGGTTAATCAAGATCGATGTGCTATGAAAATAGGCACCGATGGTGTTTTATTAGGCGCTTGGACGCCACTATTCAACAATCCTTATAACCTATTAGATATTGGCGCTGGTACCGGAATTTTGTCCTTAATGCTTGCCCAAAGAAGCAATTTAGAACAAATCGATGCTATCGAGATTGATGAAGGCGCCTACGAACAATGTGTGGAAAATTTTGAAGCTTCGCCATGGAGTGATCGATTATTTTGTTTTCATGCAGGCTTAGATGAATTTGTAGACGATCCGGAAGACGAGTACGATCTCATAATTTCCAATCCGCCATTTTATACAGACACTTTTAAATCGGAAAATACGCAAAGAGATATTGCGCGTTTTGAAGACGCTTTACCGTTTGAAGAATTAATTGAAGCCGCCGCTTTATTACTGTCTGATAACGGAATCTTTTCGGTAATTATTCCTTTCAAAGAAGAAAAAAAATTTGTTGCAATGTGCAAAGAATTGGAGTTGTTTCCACTTAAAATTACACGTGTAAAAGGTACGCCAACCGCAGAAATTAAAAGAAGTTTATTGGCGTTTACCCGCATACAACAAACTCCGATAATAGACGAACTAACGGTTGAAATTTCTCGCCATCAGTATACACCTGAATATATTGCCTTGACGCAGGATTTTTATTTGAAGATGTAGTTTTAAAATTATAACATTCGTTCATTGATTTGTTAAAAATGTTTACTTACTTTTGTTCTTTACAAATCATAAACTATGAAACCAGACTTATTTCAATCGCCCGATTATTATTTATTAGACGAATTATTATCTGACGAACATAAAATGGTGCGTGATGCTGCACGTGCTTGGGTTAAAAAAGAAGTATCTCCTATCATCGAAGAATATGCGCAAAAAGCAGAATTTCCGCATCAAATTGTAAAAGGTTTGGGCGAAATCGGAGGTTTTGGACCTTATATTCCAGTGGAATATGGTGGCGCTGGCTTGGATCAAATTTCCTATGGTTTAATCATGCAAGAAATTGAAAGAGGTGACTCGGGCGTGCGCTCAACTTCTTCTGTTCAATCTTCATTGGTGATGTACCCCATTTGGAAATACGGAAACGAAGAACAACGCATGAAATATTTACCCAAATTAGCTACTGGAGAATTCATTGGTTGCTTTGGTTTAACTGAACCAGATTACGGTTCAAATCCAGGTGGAATGGTGACTAATTTTAAAGATATGGGTGACCATTATCTTTTAAATGGTGCTAAAATGTGGATTTCAAACGCCCCCTTTGCTGATATTGCAGTTGTTTGGGCTAAAAATGAAGAAGGTAGAATTCACGGGTTAATCGTTGAAAGAGGTATGGAAGGGTTTACCACTCCAGAAACACACAATAAATGGTCATTAAGAGCTTCAGCTACTGGAGAACTTATTTTTGATAACGTAAAAGTTCCAAAAGAAAACTTATTACCCAACAAATCGGGATTAGGAGCGCCGCTAGGTTGTTTGGATTCGGCACGATATGGTATCGCTTGGGGTGCTATTGGAGCTGCTATGGATTGTTATGATACTGCTTTACGTTATTCAAAAGAACGTATTCAGTTTGACAAACCAATTGGTGCGACACAATTACAACAAAAGAAATTAGCTGAAATGATTACTGAAATCACGAAAGCGCAATTGTTAACATGGAGATTAGGTGTTTTACGCAACGAAGGAAAAGCTACTACCGCTCAAATTTCGATGGCAAAAAGAAACAACGTTGATATGGCATTAACCATTGCACGCGATGCCCGTCAAATGTTGGGCGGAATGGGAATTACTGGTGAATATTCTATCATGAGACACATGATGAATTTAGAATCGGTAGTAACTTATGAAGGAACACACGACATTCACTTGTTAATTACAGGTATGGATGTAACTGGTTTCCCTGCGTTTAAGTAATTAAACAATAGATAAAATTGATATAAAAAGCTTCTCTGTTTGGAGGAGCTTTTATAATTTTACAAAAAAATTAAACCATGAGAATTGAACAAATCAATCAATCCATACAAAAGCAAAAAGCCCAGTTATTACAACATTCGTTATACAACAAAGTAAAAACAATTGACGACTTGCATTGTTTTTTAGAAAACCATATTTATGCGGTTTGGGATTTTATGTCCTTATTAAAAGCATTGCAAAATAAATTGACTTGTACAACAACTCCTTGGTTGCCAATTGGAAATCCAGAAATTCGCTATTTAATCAACGAAATAGTTGTTGCTGAGGAAACCGACTTAACGCTTGATGGAACGCGTCAAAGTCATTTTGAAATGTATGTTGACGCCATGACACAATGTGGCGCTTCAACCACGCAAATCAATGCCTTTTTAAAAAATGTTGAAGAAACAAAAAACATATTTGTATCGATTAAACAAAGTGATTTACATCCAAATGTGAAAGCCTTTTTGGATTTTACATTTCGAGTAATTGAACAAGGAAAACCACATGAAATTGCCGCAGCCTTTACCTTTGGGAGAGAAGATTTGATTCCGAATATGTTTACTGAAATCTTACGCAATTTTCAACAGAATTTTCCAGAAACCGATTTGTCGAAACTGATTTATTATTTTGAAAGACACATTGAATTAGATGCCGACGAGCATGGCCCTATGGCCTTACAGATGGTGGTGGAATTGGCAGGTGATTCTGAACAGAAATGGAAAGAAGTACAAGAAGTTTCCATGATGGCTTTAGAAAAAAGAATCGGACTTTGGAACGCTATTGAAGCGCAAATGGAACACAAACATGAATTAGTATAAAACAAAAAGCGAGAATTTCTTCTCGCTTTTTTATTGTTCGGGTGCTATTTCAATTTCCAATCCTTCTAAATCTTCAGTAATTGGAATTTGGCAACCCAGTCTTGAATTGTCCTTTACGTGATACGCTTCCCATAGCATGGCTTCTTCATCGGGGTTGCGTTCTAATGAAACTACATCGTTCAACACATAACACTGACACGATGCGCACATGGCCATTCCGCCACAAACTCCAACAGTACCTTCTTCTGCCAATTCATAGGAACGAATCAACTCCATGATATTCATATTCATGTCGGTTGGCGCTAACACTTCGTGTTTTACTCCGTTTCTGTCGGTGATAAAAATGGTTACGTCTTGTGGCATTTTTAGTTTCAGGTTTCAGATTTCAGGTTTGCTTAACAACTAACCTAAAACTTAAAACAACATTAATTTAATCTATTGATTTTACAACGGCTTTTTCAGCTTCTTTTCGGGAACCATCAAAACCATCTACTCCTGAAACGGTAGTATATTTTAATACGTAACGTTTTCCTGGATTAATTCTATTATAAACACTTTGACACATTAAAGTCGCTTCGTGGAAACCACATAAAATTAATTTCAATTTTCCGGGATACGTGTTCACATCGCCTATGGCATATATTCCGTCGATATTGGTTTGGTAATCTAATGCGTTATTTACTTTAATGGCGTTTTTTTCGATTTCTAAACCCCAGTTGGCAATAGCACCAAGTTTTGGTGTTAATCCAAAAAGTGGGATAAAATAATCGGTTTTAAATTGTTCTACAACACCATCTCTATCTAGGGTAATACTTTCAACATGATGTTCCCCTTGAATTCCTACCACTTCTGCTGGAGTAATCAAATTGATTTTACCTAAAGCTTTCAATTCCTGTACTTTTTCAACCGAATCTAAAGCTCCTCTAAACTCGTTTCTTCTATGAACTAGTGTTACTTTTTTTGCTACATTAGAAAGAAAAATACTCCAATCTAGAGCTGAATCACCTCCACCAGCAATAACGATTTCTTTATCGCGGAACAATTCTGGATCTTTCACAAAATATTCCACTCCTTTTTCTTCGTAATACGCAATGTTCTCAATATGCGGTTTTCTAGGTTCAAATGTGCCCAATCCGCCGGCTATAGCAACTGCTTTTGCGTGGTGTTTTGTCCCTTTATTGGTTGTAACAATAAACGTTCCATCTTCTAATTTATCGATTGTTTCAGCGGTTTCGGCTAAAGTAAAGCCCGGTTGAAATTGCTTGATTTGTTCCATTAAATTGGTTACCAAATCACCTGCCAATACTTCGGGATAACCCGGAATATCAAAAATTGGCTTCTTGGGATACAACTCTGCTAATTGTCCTCCTGGTTGTGGAAGCGCATCAATAATATGGCATTTTAATTGCAACAATCCTGCTTCAAAAACAGTAAAAAGACCTGTGGGTCCGGCTCCAATAATTAGAATATCTGTTTCAATCATTTTTATCAATTAATGTCGTAAAGTTACGAATCAAACTAGGATTTGCCGTAACTTAAGTTACATAGTATCAAATAAAGGCAAAAATAAATTTATGCAATATTTTCAACGGTTTCAATTTGCGGGACATATTTTTTTATGGTAGTTTCTACACCCGCTTTCATTGTGCTCATGCTGAAACTACAACTCGTACAAGCACCTTCTAAACGCACTTTAACATGTTTGTCATCAATTATTTCTACCAATGAAATATTGCCTCCATCGGAATTCAAAAAAGGACGAATTTCCTCTAGTGCCTTTTCAACATTCTCTTTTATTTCTCGTGCAGTCATATTTTTGTGTGTCCATTTTCAATGTGTCGATGTGTCAATACTGTTTACCTTTTAATTGACTAATTGACACATCGACTAATTGATACTTATTTTTTTACAGCAGAACATCCTGCCATGGTTGTTATTTTAATAGCTTCTGTGGGCGGCAATTCTTCATTACGATTTATCGTTTCTTGCACCACATTTCGAGTAATTGTTTCAAAAATAGTCGCTAAAACTGAATCCGTTTGTAAAGCTGCTGGTCGACCATAATCTCCAGCTTCACGAATGCTTTGCACTAATGGCACTTCTCCCAAAAGAGGCACTTGTAGGTCGGCTGCTAAATTTTTAGCTCCTTCTTTTCCAAAAATATAATATTTATTTTCAGGGAGTTCTTCTGGCGTAAAATACGCCATGTTTTCAATAATTCCTAAAACAGGTACTTTTACAGCATCGGATAAAAACATGGATACCCCTTTTTTTGCATCGGCTAAGGCAACGGCTTGTGGCGTACTTACAACTACGGCACCCATTATTGGCAACGATTGCATGATCGACAAATGAATATCACCGGTACCTGGTGGTAAATCGATTAATAGGAAGTCTAATTCACCCCAATTGGCATCAAAAATCATTTGGTTCAAGGCTTTCGCAGCCATTGGACCTCTCCAAATAACCGCTTGGTCGGGTTTAGTAAAAAATCCGATAGATAACAATTCTACTCCATAACTTGAAATGGGTTGCATTTTTGATTTACCCTCCACTTCAATTGAAATGGGTTTGGCCGATTCTACATCAAACATAATGGGCATTGACGGCCCATAAATATCAGCGTCTAAAACCCCCACTTTAAATCCCATTTTAGCCAATGAAACTGCTAAATTTGCTGTAATAGTTGATTTTCCAACCCCTCCTTTACCAGAAGCTACTGCAATAATATTTGAAATTCCAGGAATGGCTTTCCCTTTTATTAAATTAGGATTTTCTGCTTTTTCAGGCGCTTCGACTTTGATATTAACTTTTACCTTTGCTTTTTCATACACTTTTTCGTGAATGACTTTGATGATGTCTACCTCTACACGCTTTTTAATATGCAAGGCAGGGGTTGCCAAAAGCAGATCTACAACTACCTCATCTCCAAAGGTGATCACATTTTGAACCGCACCACTCTCAACCATATTTTTACCTTCTCCAGCAACAGAAATTGTTTCCAGGGCAGTAAGTATCTCTTTTCTATCTAGTTTCATTTTTATTCAGACTGATTTTAGATTGCAAAGATAGTAAGAAGTTTATGAGATTAAAAACATCCGTTTCTTAAAGTTAGCGCAACAATTGTTAAAAAAATTAAAGTGGTGTTGGTTCCCAAAAATACTTTTCTAAATCTACAATTTGATTGTCTTTGATACGCACTCCTTCGCTTTCCAATAATTGTTGCATCAAATTAGTTCCTTCAAAATGGTGTTTACCTGTGAGTAAGCCTTTTCGATTGACAACGCGATGGGCTGGAACATCTTCTAAATTATGAGAAGCATTCATGGCCCAACCTACCATTCGAGCCGAACGGGCGGTACCCAATGCTTTAGCAATTGCACCATATGATGTAACTCTTCCACAAGGTATCTGGCGAACAATGGCATATACACGTTCAAAAAAAGAATCGGATATAGTGTTATTTTTCATCATTTAAAATACATTTTATAAAGGGATGAAATGGCCACTAATCCGGTAAGGAAAGCAATTAAAAAGTTTATGTTTTTTACAAGGAAGGCCAACTTATGTTCGATTTTCTTAAAAAAAACAGCATACCAATAAAATACTACGTACGTTCCTAAAGCGGCGGCCACAGAAAACAAGAGTATGGAAAGGATATCATAATAAAACCATTCTTTGGAAGCCACCATTAAACTCGTAAACGCATACCAGGGAATGGCCAACATATTGATAGCCGACAAGGCCATTCCGTATAAAAAACGGTTTTTTTTATTTTCAAGTTGGACCGATATCGTAGTTTTCTTGTGGGCACGCATTCCCAAAATTGCAAAAACCACCGTTACTGCTATAAATATAAAAGTTCCTATTTTTTTTATTCCATCACTAAAGACAGGATGCGCATCTAAAAATTTTGCAAAATAGGTACCTAAGAATGCTTGAAAAAAAACGACAACAACTGCGCCAAAAGCAAATCGCAACGCCTGTTGTTTGTTTTCTTTGACACTAATTTTAGCAATAGTCATGTTCAACATGCCGGGTATAATAATTCCGATGATGGAAATAACCAGTCCTAATAAAAGTGCTAAAACAATTGTCATGCCTTATTTTATTCTGAATTGAATATACGTAATGGGTTTGTTGATTTCTAAATATTGGCTTTCATAAAATGTTTGGATCCCAGTAACTTCGGCAGGTGCTCCTTCATTTTTGTAAATGTTATGATTGGCATATACTACTTCATGTCCGGCACCATGCAACAAACCTAAAGTGTAACCGTGCATAAATTCGGAATCGGTTTTCAAATGCATCAAACCATTGGTTTGAAGGATTTTTTTATAGTTATCTAAAAACGCGGCATTGGTCATGCGGTGCTTGGTTCTTTTATATTTGATTTGGGGATCGGGAAAAGTAATCCAAATTTCAGAAACCTCATTTGCCGCAAAACAATGTTCGATTAACTCGATTTGTGTACGAACAAAAGCCACATTGTGCAAGCCGTTTTCTACAGCTGTTTTAGCCCCTCGCCAAAAACGCGCCCCTTTGATGTCAATTCCGATGAAATTTTTGTGGGGAAATCTTTCGGCTAAACCTACCGAATATTCTCCTTTTCCACAACCCAATTCCAAAACAATGGGATTGTCATTTTTGAAGAAATCACTGTTCCATTTTCCTTTTAACGGAAATTGATCGGCTACTACTTCTTCTCTCGTTGGCTGAAAAACATTTACGAATGTTTCGTTTTCTTTGAATCGTTTTAATTTATTTTTACTTCCCACTGGTATACATTTTATTTCGGTGCAAAATTAAGGAAATATAAGAGAATTCAACCCATTTTTATAGTAGTAATTAGCTGAGAATAGTTTGCAATCAATAGGAATTGCAAACTATTAATATCAAATTCCAATTCGTATCCGAAAAAAACAATTATTTTTTCGCCTTTTCTAAGGTAAACGAAAATACAGATCCTTTGCCAAACGTACTTGCTACATTGATTTTCTCCTTGTGGCTTTCTATAATGTGCTTCACAATGGCCAAGCCTAATCCTGAGCCTCCTTCGCTGCGAGCGCCACTTTTATCCACACGATAAAAACGTTCAAACAATCTTGGAATATGGTGTTTTTCAACACCTTCACCATTATCAATAATTTTTACAATTACTTTGTTGTTCACAAAATCTTCTATACTGACTTCGGTCGTTCCATTTTCTTTACCATATTTGATTGAATTTTCTATCAAATTGGTTAAAACTTGTTGTATTTTTTCCAAATCGGCCACCACATTAATCGGACGCACATACTTCATGTCAAAGGTCAATAGTATGTTTTTCTTGGAAGCCCTCATCTCCAATAAATCGAGTACATTTTGAATGACATCTACTATGTTAAACGACTGGGTTTCGATGCCCAAAGTATCCAACTCTAATTTGGTAATCATGTCCAAATCATTGACGATATATACCAAACGTTCTACTCCTTTTTCGGCACGTTGTAAATATTTTTTTCGAATGTTTTTATCGTCCATAGCGCCATCCAAAAGGGTGAGCAAATACCCTTGAACAGTAAAAAGAGGCGTTTTTAATTCGTGAGAAACATTACCTAGAAACTCTCTTCGGTATTCCTCTCTAATTTTTAGCGATTCGATTTCCATTTTCTTATCCCGTGCAAATTTTTGGACTTCACTGGTAAGTGTTTCCATATCGGTTGTAATCGGGCTATTTCTAAAATCGGTGTTTTCAAGTAAGGATACATCATCATAGATTTTTTTCACCCGTTTGTATATAAAATTTTCCACGCGATACTGCAATACAAAAAATGAAAAAATGAAAAAGGCTACTAAAAATAGCAACAGGTAATAGAAAGGTAAATGCAATAAAAAATAATTGGCAATTGCCAAAAATCCAAAAGTAAACAATGCAATATAAAAAGATGATTTTATTGCAAATTTGTATGATTTTTTAAATTTTAGGGCCATTAAAATTCGATTTTATAACCTACACCTTTAATGGTTTTAAAAAAATCATCACCAATTTTTTCTCTTAATTTACGAATGTGAACGTCAATAGTTCTTCCTCCCACAACCACTTCGTTACCCCAAACTTTGTCTAATATTTCTTCACGAGTAAATACTTTTCCAGGCTTAGTGGCCAATAAGTAAAACAATTCAAACTCTTTTCTTGGGAGTACGATCTCTTTACCGTTGTTGATGATTTTATATTCTTCTCGATTGATTTCAATGTTGCCAACCGTTAAGGTGCTATTCGGTTTGGTATCACTTTTCAAACGTCTTAACAATGCCTTAACTTTGCTTACCAATACTTTTGGCTTGATGGGTTTGGCAATATAGTCATCCGCACCGGCATCAAAACCCGCTACTTGTGAATAATCCTCAGAGCGAGCAGTTAAAAAGGTAATGATGGTGTCTTGAAGTTCTGGAATTTTTCTGATATTTTCACACGCCTCAATACCGTCCATTTCGGGCATCATCACATCTAAGATGATCAACTGAGGGAGTTCTTTCTTGGCTTTGACAATCGCTTCCTTTCCGTTGGAAGCGGTAAAAATTTGGTACCCTTCTTGTGCTAAGTTATAACCCACAATCTCAAGAATATCCTTCTCATCATCAACCAATAAGATTTTAATATCTTTCTTTTTCATAATATGGTTTAGTTGCGTTTGTGATGGTAAAGATAACGATAAATAGAAATAATTTTTCGTGTTAACGATAATTTAATCTGTTAACAATTTGATAACGACAGGGAAACTTATTCATAACAAGCTAGTAACACTAAAATAATCTCGTCGCGCTTTCTTTGCCCCAAATTAATAATCCAATAAGATGAAGATTAAATTTCTATTTTTTGCAGTGCTTTTTAGTGGGCTTTCATGGGCTCAAAACGCTACTGTTAAAGGACAAATTTTAGACAAAGAAATGAAGAACGAACCACTTCCTTTTGCCGTTGTAGTCCTTAAAGAATCCAAACAAAATACAGCTACTGATGAGAATGGTAACTTTTCATTTAGTATGCCTGCAGGTAGCTATACCTTAGTGATTTCTTATTTAGGGTATGAAACCAAAGAAATTGCTTTTACGGTTTCAGCAGGAGAAGTTAAAACCATCAACCACATCTTAGCATCTACTGGAGGTGAAGAATTAAAAGAGGTAGTCATCGAAGTTCAAGTAAATAAAGAAAAGGAAAGTGCTTTATTACAAGAACAGCAAAAAGCCGTTGAGATTAAACAAAGTATTGGATCGCAAGAATTGTCTAGAAAAGGGATTAGTGATGTGGCAACAGCTGTAACTAAAACAACCGGAATTACAAAACAAGAAGGATCTAATAACATATTTGTACGTGGTTTAGGAGACCGTTACAATTCTACTACCATGAATGGCTTACCAGTTCCTTCAAATGATCCCGAAAAGAAAAACTTACCTTTAGATATCTTTTCAACAGATATTGTTGAATATGTATCCATTGATAAAGTGTATAACAGTAGAATTTTTGGTGATTTTGCCGGAGGAAATGTTGACATTGCCTCTAAAGATTATAAAGGGAAAGGGTTTTTGAAAGCAGAATTTGGTTCAAAAATGAACACTAATGCAATGAATGAAACATTTACCTTAATGAAAGGTTATTCAAATTTTGGTTTCGGAAGTTCATCAATACCAACAAACTCTTTAACATCCTATAATTTTAATTCGTTAGCGCTTGAAAAAAGAAATCCAGTAGCTGCTAGCTTTGGAATATCAGGGGGTGATTCTTATTCTATAGGTGCTAATGGAAAAATGAATGTGTTTTTTACATTAGGTCATGGAAATGAATATGCAGCTATTAGTGAAGGATCTGCAAAAGGTAGCGTGAATGGAAATGGGGTAATCTTCAAAAATTTCAACAAATACACTTCAAATAGCTTTTCTACCAATACAACAGGTATGGCAAATGTGAATTATAAATTCAATTCCAATAATAAAATCAATTTTAATAGTGTATTTATCAATACATCAAGTTTATCGAAAGAAGAATATACTGGATTTATTGTAGACATCGCAAATGATGGCAACGGATTAGTAAGAAGAAATCAATACGACAAGAACACCTTATGGATCAATCAATTTTTAGGAGATCATAAAATTAATGATCGTATCAAATACAATTGGGGATTATCCTATAATATGATTACTGGTGATCAACCTGATAGAAATCAAAATACGTTTAGAAAAGAAAATGCAGGTTATGTTTTGTCCAGTATTTCAGCTGCTGACAACCACCGCTATTTTCAAAACTTAACGGAAAATGAAATTGCATTTAATACTTCTATAGATTACAAAATTGGAAAAACAGTAGATGGAGATTATAATGGCAAAATTACTGTTGGATATGCTGCAAGATCAAAGAAAAGAGATTTTGAAGCTACCCAATTTAATTTTAAATCAAATAATGCTTTTACGAATACCATTGTAGATCCTAACCGTTTAGATTTGTTCTATAATCAAGAAAATTATGCCAACAATTATTTTGAAATATCAACCTTTAGAGGGGGATCTCAGGTTTCAAATGCAACAACACCACAAACCTATAATGGTGATCTATTAATTAGCGCAGGATATATCAATTCTGAATATAAATTTAAAAAATTAACCGCTGTTGTAGGATTTAGATCTGAATATATCTATCAAAAAATCAGTTGGAATACTTCGTTAGATCCAGTTGGAGGAAAAGACGAATTGATAAAATTAGCCTTCTTGCCAAGTGTGCTATTGAAATATGAAGTAAACGAACGTCAAAACTTGCGTTTTGGAGCTAGTAAAACTTATACTTTACCACAATTTATTGAGAGAGCTTTATTTATCTATGAAAAAGTGAACGAATCTAAAATTGGAAATCCTAATTTATACGAATCGGATGACTACAACTTTGATTTAAAATGGGAATTTTTTCCTAAAAATGAAGAGTTGATTTCGGTAACAGCTTTTGGAAAATACATTCAAAACCCTATGAACGAAGTAACGATTGCTTCTTCAACCAATGATATTTCGTATGTAAATACTGGAGATTTTGGTTATGTAGCTGGTGCTGAAATAGAATACAGAAAATTACTTTGGAATTTTGACACTGCAAATACGAAAAAATTATCGGCAGGAATCAACGCTTCCTATTTGTACAGCAAACAAGATTTAAGTTCAACTAAGGTTATCAAAGAAACCGATTACAATGTGGCATTTACCAACAGTAGTAGTAAATTCACAGGCGCTTCAGATCTTTTGTTAAATGCTGATCTTTCCTTTTTAAACGAATGGAATGACAAAAAAAATAACATTACTACAACGCTTGCTTATTCTCATTTTTCTGATCGTATTTATGCCATTGGTACAAATGATCGAGGCAACCTAATTGATAAAGGATTTGGAACTTTAGATTTTATTGCCAAATCAAAATTGAACAACAAATGGAATTTGGGTATTGTTTTCAAAAACATCTTAAACCCTGCCATTGAAAGAGTTCAAGAAAACACAAACGAAACTATTAAAGTACTATCGTACAAAAAAGGAATCAATTTTAGTGTGAATCTAAACTATCAGTTTTAATAAAACACTGTAAATCAATATAAAAGCACACATTGTTGTGCTTTTTTTATTTAGTTAACACAAAAAACATTTTAATAATATTATCGGTAATAATCTTCATAATTAATTAACATAGATACTCAAAAACCCCTATATTTTTGTGTCAAATATTAACAACTAATAAATTACAAAACAACCATGAAAAAATCAATTTTTAAATTCTTTGGAATTTTAACTATCGCTACCAGTCTAATCATTGGATGTAGTACTACAGAAGACGACGGACCAACTTCAACTTTTGTTGTAGATGCCAACAACTTTCAAGGAAACATAAATGATGGAGAAGTTATTTTAAATGCAAATACCGTTTACAAATTAACTGGTAGATTACAAATTAACTCAGGAGCAGAATTAACGATTCCTGCAGGAACTAGAATTGAAGCAACAGGTGGAACCGCTGCTTATATTGCAGTAGCACAAGGTGGAAAAATCAATGTAAACGGAACCAGCTCAAATCCAGTTGTAATGACCAGCGGACTTGCTGTTAAAAATGCAGGTGACTGGGGTGGATTAGTAATTTGTGGAAGAGCTCCAATCAATACTGTTACAGGTGGTGCTAGTACTGCTCAATCGGAAGTAGCTGATTTAACATATGGTGGAAACATTGCAAACGACAACTCTGGGTCTATCCGTTATTTAAGATTAGAATATACAGGTGCCGCTTTTAGTGCTGTAAAAGAATTTAATGGTGTGTCTTTGTTCGGAGTAGGTTCAGGTACTGTGTTTGAATATGTTCAATGTTACCATGGTTCTGATGACGGATTTGAATTCTTCGGAGGAACAGTTAATACATCTTATTTAGTTTCTTTTGGTAATGAAGACGATCAATTTGACTGGACTGAAGGTTGGAACGGAACTAATTCTAACTGGTATGGTAAAATTTCTTTTGGAAAAGGAAACAGAGGAATTGAAGCAGACAACTATGAATTTGGTTTTGCAAACACACCTATTTCAAACCCAACGATCAACGGATTATCATTAGTTGGCCCTGGAAGTACAGTTAGTTCAACAACTTACCCAGAAAATCAAGGTTTAAAATTAAGAAGAGGTACTAAAGGAATTTTTTCAAACGTACATTTAACAGGTTTTGCAAAAGGACTTGACGTAGAACATGACGAAACCATTGCTGCTGTTACTGCTGGAACATTAGATGCAACAAATGTTACTTATACAGATGTTACTACAAAAACATACGGTAAAACAACCGGTGCTATTGTTGTTGATGTATCTGGTGTTGCAACTGAAACTACAACTGCAACGGGAGCTGGAGCTGGTTCTTCTACTCCAAGTTGGGCTACTGGCTGGACCATAATGCAATAATTACTAAACAAACACAACTAAATCCCTCTAGTGAGGGATTTTTTTTTGGCAGTGTATTTGTAATTCTTTTTTTAGTATCTTTACCTCATATTTTTAGTTGCGAATGAAAAAAAATTACACTTTTATTCTTTTATTGTTGTTGGTTTTAGGCTCTTTTAGTGCACATGCACAAGAAAGCAAATCAACAGCTACCTCTAAAACTCAAGAACCTATCATTGAGGGGTTAACTATTTATCCTAATCCAACAAGTGGTGGAAAAATTTACATTAGTTCCAAATTATCATTGGATAAAAAGGTGGAAATTTTTAATGTGTTGGGGAAAAAAGTGTTGGAAACCGTAATTACTTCTAAAGAAGTAAATGTAAGCCAACTCACTGCAGGCGTTTACATCATTAAAATCAAAGAAGGTGAAGCAACTGCTACGCGCAAGTTGATCATCAACTAAACTATTCTTTACTTGTATCTTATTCAAATTAAATAAATCTTTATGAAAAAACTTTACTTTTTATTATTGACATTTATGGTGAGCACTTTGTCTTTTGGGCAAATTCTTTCCGAAGATTTCAATTATGCAGATAATGCATTGTTAACTGCAAACGGATGGACAGCTTTTAGTGGAGCTGCATCACAATCTATTGATGTGGGTGTTGCTAATGGATTAACGTATACAGGATATTCTGATGTCACAGGTTTTACAGGAGTTGTAGTTGGTAACGCTGCAAAGCTTGACAATACTGGAGAAGATGTAAACAAAAACTTTTCAGCAGCAGTTACTTCTGGGAGTTTATACTATACTTTTTTAGTCAATATTTCCTCTGGAGATGCTGGATATTTTGCGGGATTACTTTCTTCTGGAACAACTTTTAGTAACAGGGTATTCGTAAAACCCTCAACAACGACAGGTAAGATTAATTTTGGGTTATCCAACACAAGTACAGCAACTTATGCAACTACTCCAACAGATTTTGATTTAAATACAACTTATTTGATAATTGTTAAATATGATGTTACTACAACTGGGAATGCTAGTATGTGGATCAAAGCCGCTGGTGTTCCTGCAACAGAAGCTGCTGCAGGATCTCCAGAACTTACAATTTCTGGTACAGTACCAGCAAGTGCTTCAGGATTTTTCTTAAGACAATATGCTGCGACACAAAATATCACTTTGGATGGAATTAGAATTTATTCAACATGGTTTAACACCACTCCTTGTAGCTTGGTTTTAAATCCTGAGACAAGAACTTGTGATGCTACCACTTTATCTTTAGACACATACACTACAACAATCCCATTTACAGGGGGTGGAACTGCTACATATAACTTAAGCGCTACTTCAGGAACAATTAGTGGTGATAACCCTTCAACTGTTGCAACGGGAAACATTATTATTTCAGGAGTTGCTGAGGGAACAAACAATACCTTAACAATTGCTGGCGGATGTAGCATTGTAAAAGCAATCACAGCTCCAGAATGTAAACCCGTTAATACATTGCCATTTACCGAATCTTTCCCTTATACCGTTGGAAATTCTTTGAATAGTGAACAAAAATGGAGCGTATTAAATACGGGAGACAATATTGTAACAGCAACTGGGAACTTGAATTATACAGGCATTACTTCAACAGGAAATTTGGTGAGTTTTGGTGGCACAGGTGCTGAATCAAAAACATTATTTACAAATACTACTGCGGGAACTGTTAATGCAAGAATGTTGGTTTCTGTAACCGATATATCTGGCATTACTGCAGATTTAACGGGTGCCTATTTTGCAATCCTTACCGATAATACAAGCAGTTTTACTAACGCGAGATTGTGGGTTAGAAAAAATGGAACCCAAATTCAATACGGTATTGGAGCAGCAACAACCGATGCGGTTTGGGATACAAATTTATATGCTTTAGGGACAACTCAATACCTTGTTTTAGGATATGATTTCACTGCTAATCAAGTGTTTTTATGTGTTAACCCGACAATTGGTGGCTCTGCAAATCCAGTAGCAACGTATACCCCGGCAACAGCGTTTACCGGAATTGGTGGATTTGCTTTAAGACAAGACTCAGCAACAACAACACCTACTGCAATTTCTATTGATGAATTAACAATTGATACCGCTCTAAACTTTACTTTACTGGGAGCTACTTCTTTTGACAACATCAACGGATTAACAATGTATCCAAACCCATTATCTGGAAACACTCTATATTTGACTTCTACTGCAAATGCAGCCATGTCAATTGAAGTATATGACCTTTTGGGCAAAGAAGTATTGAAAGCCAATGTGGTAAACAATGCCGTAAACGTTGCAAAATTAACACCCGGTGTATACGTAGTTAAAGTAACCGAAGAAGGAAAAACAGCTACACGCAAACTCGTTATTCAATAAATCAAATGCTGAACTTAGTTTGGCAGAACAAATAATGAAAAAGCATCAACGAAAGTTGGTGCTTTTTTAATTATCAGCAATTTGTTTCCTATTTTTGCACCATGATTACACCAGAGGACATTTTTCATATTGGTTCCAAAAAAGAATTTGAAAAAATTACTTTAAAAGTCTTTCGTCAGCAGTACGATACCAATAGGGTGTACCAACAATTTTGTCAGTTCTTAAACAAAGACAAAACCAACGTTAAATCAATCTCTGAAATTCCATTTTTACCCATTCAGTTTTTTAAAAGCCACGACGTTATTAGTTCAAACGAACCCGTACAACACATTTTTACAAGCAGTGGCACAACGGGCATGCAAACCAGCAAACATTTGGTTACCGATGTTCATTGGTACGAACAAAGTTATCGCCTCGGATTCTCAAAATTTTATGGAAATATAGAAGATTACTGTGTATTAGCCTTACTGCCTTCCTATCTAGAACGCGAAGGTTCTTCGTTAATTTATATGGTAGAAGATTTAATAGAAAGCAGTAATCATGAGGACTCTGGATTTTATTTGAATAATCATAGCGAACTGTTGCAAAAAATCGAAAAACTAAACAAAGCAGGACAAAACGTACTACTGATTGGAGTTACCTATGCTTTGTTAGATGTAATCGAATTTGCTCAAGCTACATCTTTTCCGCTTCGAAATTTGGGAAGCAACCTCATCATCATGGAAACAGGTGGTATGAAAGGCAAACGAAAAGAAATGATTCGCGAAGAATTACATGCACAATTAAGTGCCGGATTTGGTGTTTCTAAAATTCACTCCGAATACGGTATGACCGAATTGCTTTCACAAGCCTACTCATTAGGCGCTGGCATTTTTGAATGTCCGCCTTGGATGCAGGTACTCATTCGAGATACCGAAGATGCTTTAACTTATGTTTCTGAAGGAAAAACGGGAGGCATCAATGTTATTGATTTGGCAAACATTAATTCGTGTTCATTTATTGCCACGCAAGATTTAGGCAAAAAATATCCCAACCATTCGTTTGAAGTGTTGGGACGTTTTGATCATTCCGATATCCGTGGTTGTAACCTGATGGTGGTTTAAGTGTTGATTAAACGATTTTAATCACGTAATAATTTTTCTTTCCTTTTTGCAACAGCAAAAATTGCTGATTGATTAAATCTTCTTGTGTAATGATTTTATCTTCACCCACTTTCTCTTTGTTCAATGAAATAGCATTCTGCTTTAATTCTCTACGTGCGTCACTGTTTGAAGCTAAGAAATTGGTTTTAGCAGAAAGAGCCGCAATCATGTCCAAACCTTCGCTTAATTCTGCTTTTGAAATTTCAGCCTGAGGCACGCCATCAAACACTTCTAAAAATGTTTTTTCGTCTAACTTTTTCAATTCATCCATAGTCGGACTAAAGAAGGCATTGGAAGCGGCAATTGCATTTTCTAATTCGGCTTGTGAATGAACCATAACCGTAATTTCCTCTGCCAAACGTTTTTGTAAAACACGAAGATGTGGTGCTTCTTGATGTGTAGCGATTAATTGCTCAATAGTGTCTTTATCCAAAAAGGTAAAAATTTTGATGTATTTTTCGGCGTCAACATCTGATGAATTTAACCAAAACTGATAAAATTTATAAACTGAAGTTTTATCTGCGTCCAACCATACGTTTCCGCCTTCCGATTTTCCAAATTTAGATCCATCGGCTTTGGTAATTAATGGCGTAGTCAATGCAAATGCTTTTGATGTATCATCCTTTCCAACATTCATTCTTCGCACCAATTCTGTACCTGTGGTGATGTTTCCCCATTGGTCACTGCCCCCCATTTGAAGCAAACAATTGTGGTGTTTATTCAAATGATAAAAATCATACCCTTGAATCAATTGATAGGTAAATTCTGTAAAACTCATCCCTTCTGTTCCTTCTTCACCACTCAACCGCTTTTTTACAGAATCTTTCGACATCATGTAATTAACCGTAATACGTTTTCCAATATCACGCGCAAAATCTATGAATGAAAAATCTTTCATCCAGTCGTAATTATTCACTAAAATTGGTGCGTTTTCATCGTTAGCCTCAAAATCTAAAAAACGAGATAAAACTCTTTTTATCCCTTCTACATTATGGTTTAAAGTAGCTTCATCTAATAAATTTCGTTCATTTGATTTTCCAGAAGGATCCCCAATCATCCCTGTTGCTCCTCCTACTAATGCAATGGCTTTGTGCCCTGATTTTCTCAAGTGCATTAATAAAATAATTTGCACCAAACTTCCAATATGTAAAGAGTCTGCCGTTGGATCAAAACCAATATAAGCCGTTGTGGCTTCTTTTAGTAATTGCTCTTCTGTTCCAGGCATCATATCATGAAACAAACCTCTCCAACGTAATTCTTCTACTAAATTTTTCATTTTGCGATTTAATTTTGACAAAGATAGTTTTTAGTCTTAAAGTGGCAAAGTCTTCTCGTCAAAAGTGGCGAAGTTTTAAACGGCAACAATCAAAAATTGTTAATCTTAAATCTGACCCCAAAAGATTTGCTATCTTTACCCCATGATATTAGTTACAGGCGCAACAGGTTTGGTAGGGTCTCACTTACTCGTAGCACTTCTTCAAGAAAATGAGGAAGTAAAAGCCCTATACCGCTCAAATTCCCAAATAGAAAAAACAAAAAAAGTATTTGCACACAAAAACCAATTGGCATTGTTTGAAAACATACAGTGGGTAAAAGGTGACATTACTGACATCCCCTCTCTTGAGATGGCTTTTGAAAAAGTTACACACGTGTATCATTGTGCAGCAGTGGTTTCTTTTGACCCTAGAGAAGAAGAAATTATTCGAAAAGTTAATATTGAAGGAACGGCCAATATTGTAAACTGTTGTCTCGATTTTAAGATCAAAAAATTATGTCATGTGAGTTCGATTGCAGCTCTTGGAGACACTAAAACTCATGAAACCTTAATTACGGAAGAAACCGAGTGGAATTTTGAAAAACAGCACAGCGATTATGCCATTACTAAATATGGCGCCGAAATGGAAGTGTGGCGTGGATTTCAAGAAGGTTTAGAAGTAGTAATTGTAAATCCAGGTGTGATTTTTGGATTCGGATTTTCAAACTTAGGAAGTGATCTTTTTGTACAATGGGTAAAAAAACGCATCCCATTTTACACAAAAGGCATGATTGGAATTGTAGCCGTGCAAGACGTAGTTACTTCGATGATCACGCTCATGAAAAGTAACATTTCTGGCGAACGCTTCATTGTGGTGGGAGAAAACTGTAGCTATAAAGAGCTCTTTATTTATCTGGCTACCTTATTAAAAACAAAAAGCCCATTTATATATGCATCCAAAACGGTAACTGCTTTTGTTTGGCGATTGGATTGGCTCTGGGCTACTTTTACAAACAGCAAACGAAAATTAACGAAGGCTACTGCGGCGTCTTCGCATGAAACTGCCCTGTATTCTTCAGAAAAAATTCAATCGGCAATCGGGATTATTTTTTCACCAAAAGAAAATTTTCTAAAAGAGGTTATTTAGGGGATTTGTTGGTTGTTGGAAACGATTCATTTTGTTTTTTTACCCGATCTAATCGATCCAAAACCTCTTGGTACATTTTTTTATACTGACGAATATCGGCTGCATAATACCGTTGGTTTTGATAAAAGGTAAGACTATCAATCGCATATTTTTTATAAATATACGAGTTAACTTTAATGTTGTTTTCGGTCAATTTAAATGGCATAGAACCATCGGCCGCCTGTAATAATGCTAAGTCGTATAAAATATTAGTCATTACCTTATCGTCCAATAAACGATCAGGTTTGGGAACCGGATTATTAGAACAAGCTAACAAACTAATCATACATAAAAATAAAACTGCCTTTTTCATTTACTCTTCTCTATCAAATAATAATCGTTGTCCCGCTTTTTCATCTTTTACCTTTCCATTTGCATAGACTAATTTACCATTTACAAAGGTATGTGTTACTCTTGATTTAAAACTATATCCTTCAAAAGGAGACCAACCACATTTATATAAAATATTTTCTTTTTTAACATTCCAAGGCAAATACGCATTTACAATGGCTATGTCAGCAAAGTAGCCTTCTTTGATAAAGCCACGTTTTTCAATTTTGAATAGTTTAGCCGGATTGTGACAAAACTTCTCAACTATTTTTTCTACCGAAATTTTTCCTTGGTGGTGAGCCTCAAAAAGCGCAACTAAAGCGTGCTGCACTAATGGTCCGCCTGAAGGGCAAGTAGCATAAGGATTTGATTTTTCTTCTAAAGTATGCGGTGCATGATCTGTAGCAATAACATCAATGCGATCGTCTAACAAAGCTTTCCAAAGCGCGTCTTTATCTTCTTGCTTTTTTACAGCTGGATTCCACTTGATCAATGACCCTTTCTTTTCATAATCGGCATCGGTAAACCATAAGTGGTGAATACAAACTTCAGCTGTAATTTGCTTTTTTTCTAATGGAATTTTATTGGTAAACAATTGCATTTCTTTAGCCGTAGACAAGTGAAATACATGCAAACGGGCCCCTGTTTTTTTAGCTAAGGCAATGGCCTTTGAAGACGAGATATAACACGCTTCTGCACTTCGAATAAGATGATGACGGTTTACTGGGATAGCCTCTCCAAATTCTTCTTTATATTTTTCTGTATTAGCCTTTATCGTTGCTTCATCTTCACAATGAACGGCAATAAGCATTTTTGTAGAAGAAAATATTTTTTCAAGTACCTCCGGATTGTCTACTAACATATTGCCAGTAGAAGATCCTAAAAATAATTTGATTCCGGCGACATTTCTTGGATTTGTCTTTAATATTTCTTCAAGATTATCATTGGTTCCACCCATCATAAATGAATAATTGGCGTGCGAACTTTTAGCGGCGATTTGGTATTTTTGTTCTAATAATTCCTGAGTAACTGCATTGGGAACGGTATTGGGCTGTTCAATAAATGACGTAATTCCACCCGCAATCGCTGCTTTACTTTCGGTTTCGATGTTACCCTTATGGGTTAATCCTGGCTCTCTAAAATGTACTTGATCGTCTATAGCACCAGGAATTACATAACTTCCTTCGGCATCAATGATGACACATTTAGAGGATTTTGGACTAATTTTTTCGGCAATTTCTGTAATCCATTCATTTTCAATTAAAATATCCCCTTCAAAAACGACACCTTCATTTACAATTTTAGCATTTCTAATTAAATATGTACTCATTATAGTCTATTAAATATTTTTCGTAATCGCAACATTATCACTCCAACAACCGCTTCACGAATAATTCCTCCGCTCATTTTTGATTGTCCTTTTGTTCTATCCGTAAAGATGATAGGTACTTCTTGAATCACGAATTGATGAACAAAAGCTCTGTATTTCATCTCTATTTGAAAAGCATATCCCACAAATTTAATCCGGTCCAAATTTATTTTTTCTAATACAATTCGTTTATAACATTTGAAACCTGCTGTTGCATCCGCTATTTTCATCCCTGTGATCATGCGCACATACACCGAAGCAAAATACGATAGTAATACACGGCTTAATGGCCAATTCACCACATTTACGCCATTCGAATAGCGTGAACCAATAGCAACATCAGCACCCGCTTCACAAGCTGCCAACAATTTTTCTAAATCGGCCGGATTGTGAGAAAAATCAGCATCCATTTCAAAAATAAAGTCGTAACCTTTTGCTAAGGCCCACTTGAATCCGTGCACATAAGCCGTTCCTAAACCTGCTTTTTTTGTACGGATTTCTAGAAATAATCGATCCGCAAATTGCGCTTGCAAAGCACCAACCTTTTGAGCAGTTCCATCGGGCGAATTATCATCAACAATTAAAACATGAAAAGCCGTTGGTAATGCTAATACGGCATGTATTATTGCTTCTATATTTTCAATTTCGTTATAAGTAGGGATGATGACAATACCTCTAGCCATTTCAAGTATACTATTTTCGTGCAAAAATAAGCTATTTTGAGTGGATATTTCTTAATAATTTTATAATAATCATTTTGATACAATTTTTTGTAATTTTGCGCCTATGAATGCAATTGAATTACACGAACGAATTACCGAGAACAAAGATTGGGCTGCCCTATTATTTGTTGTATGCTTAGGCATAGTTACTGTAAATAAATCGATTTCTTGGGTACGCTTTTCAGAGTTTATTCGATTGGCTTATTCAGACAAATACAATAAAATTTATCGGGATAGTAGTAATTTGAAAGATGGATTTACCGTTTCGATGTTTTTTTTGCAATTGATTTCTTTTTCGTTTTTCATTGTATTGGTTTTTCAACAATTTGGAGCCCAAGAGAAAAACTCGTTCATTCTATATATACAAGTTTTTACTTTTTTGAGTGTTTTCATCTTATCAAAATTCTTGATCGAGAAAATTATAGCAACAGCCTTTAAAATAGAAGAGTTCAATGAGCAATTTAACTTGCTGAAAGTAAATTATAGAACCTACTTGAGTTTACTATTACTGCCCATTACTATTATTTTATTTTACAATCCTATAGCATCACCTACTTTTTTTAGGGTGCTGATTGTCCTGCTTTTTACCCTAAATGTGGTTACGTATATTGTAGCATTGAAATTGTATCAAAATTTACTTTTGCGCAAAATATTTTATTTTATTTTGTATCTTTGCACCCTTGAAATAGCTCCTTACTATTTCATTTATAATTGGTTTACAAAAAATTAGAGAGAAATTATGTCAAATTTGAAAGTGAAAACAATTTTAGTTTCTCAACCAGAACCTAAAGTAGAAAATTCTCCTTATTTTGAGCTGCAGAATAAACTTAAAGTGAAAGTTGATTTTAGACCCTTCATACATGTGGAAGGTGTTCCTGCTAAAGAAGTAAGAGCTCAAAAAATCGATTTAAATAACTTTACAGCGATTATCTTAACCAGTAGAAATTCAGTAGATCACTTTTTTAGAGTGGCCGAAGAAATGCGTTATAAAGTACCCGAAGATTTAAAATATTTTTGTCAGTCTGAAGCGGTGGCGTTTTACTTGCAACGTTATGTGGTATACCGCAAAAGAAAAATATATGTAGGTCAAAAAGATTTTGCAGATTTATCGCCTCTAATAAAAAAATACAAAGACGAAAAATTCTTATTACCTTCTTCAGATCAATTAAATGCCGATGTACCTCCAACACTTGATGCGTTGAAAGTAGATTGGACCAAAGGAACTTTTTACAAAACCGTAATGAGTGATTTGTCTGACTTGAAAGATGTATATTATGATGTATTAGCCTTTTTCAGTCCAACGGGAATCAAATCCTTGTTTAAAAACTTTCCCGATTTTAAACAAAACAATACCCGAATCGCTGTTTTTGGAAGTACCACACAAAAAGAAGCATTAGAGCATGGCTTGCGTGTTGACATTATGGCCCCTAGCCCAGGAACACCCTCTATGACGGGTGCGCTTGAAAAATATGTAGCCGAAGTAAACAAAGGAAAATAACAACTGATTTATATAAACAAAAAGTCCCGAAAATTTCGGGACTTTTTTTGTGAATTAATAAATTATTTATTTCAATTGCGGCCCTGAGGCAACAAGGTTTTTACCTTCTTCATTATCCGTATATTGAACAAAGTTTTTAATAAATCTTGACGCCAAATCTTCGGCTTTAGTTTGCCACTCGGAAGCGTCGGCATACGTGTCTCTAGGATCCAATATTGCTGGATTTACATCATGCAATTGAGTAGGAATTTCAAAGTTGAATACAGGTACCGTTTTTGTAGCTGCTTTTTCAATAGAACCGTCCAAAATAGCATCAATTATCGCTCTTGTATCTTTGATGGAAATACGCTTTCCGGTGCCATTCCAACCTGTATTTACCATATAAGCTGTTGCTTTGTGTTGTTCCATTTTTTTCACCAATTCTTGCCCGTATTTTGTGGGATGTAAAGACAAAAATGCTTTTCCAAAACAAGCCGAAAATGTAGGTTCAGGTTGTGTAACTCCTCTTTCGGTTCCTGCTAATTTTGCAGTAAATCCCGATAAGAAATAATATTTTGTTTGTTCGGGTGTCAATTTAGAAACCGGCGGCATTACCCCAAAAGCATCTGCCGTTAAGAAAATAACTTTAGTAGCATGCCCTGCTTTTGAAACCGGACGAACAATATTATCAATATGATAGATTGGATAAGATACGCGCGTATTTTGGGTAACCGAACCGTCTTTAAAGTCGATTTTACCTGCCGTATCTAAAGTAACGTTTTCTAAAAGTGCGTCTTTTTTAATGGCACCGAAGATGTCGGGTTCATTTTCGGCACTTAAGTCTATGGTTTTAGCATAACACCCGCCTTCAAAATTAAATACACCAGAATCGTCCCATCCGTGCTCATCGTCTCCAATTAATTCGCGTTTTGGATCGGTTGACAATGTTGTTTTTCCTGTTCCTGACAACCCAAAGAACACCGCTACATCGCCATCTTTACCTTTGTTGGCAGAACAATGCATAGATGCCATTCCTTTCAAAGGCAAATAATAGTTCATCATCGAAAACAATCCTTTTTTCATTTCACCACCATACCAAGTACCGCCAATTAATTGAATTTTTTCAGTTAAGTTGAACGCTACATATACTTCCGAATTCAATCCGTGTGCCGCATAGTCTTTAAAACTTGTTTTTGAACCGTTCATTACTACAAAATCGGGTTCGCCAAAATTATCTAATTCAGCTTCCGTGGGGCGAATAAACATGTTTTTGACAAAATGGGCTTGCCAAGCAACTTCCATAATAAAGCGAACTTTTAATCGCGTATCTTCATTAGCGCCACAAAAAGCATCCACGACATATAATTTTTTTCCTGAAAGTTGCTGAACTGTATTTTGTTTTAACGCATCCCATGTAGTTTGTGAAATGGGTTTGTTGTCATTGGCCGCTTTTTCAGAATGCCACCAAACAGTATTTTCGGTTATACTATCTTTGACGATATATTTGTCTTTTGGGGAGCGACCGGTAAATTCTCCTGTCATTACATTAACTGCTCCAAGTTCCGATAATTGCCCTCTTTCAAAACCTTCAAGTGATTCGTCTAATTCTGCATCATATAACTCATCATACGAAGGATTGTAGATTATTTCCGCAGCATTTACAATTCCATATTTTTCCAACGCAATCGATTTCGTAATTTGGGCATTCGTATCCATAAATTGTTTGTTAAGTTGTGTTTTTAATTAAAGTGCAAAATTATAAATTAAATTTTAGATAGCATTTAAATTGTTGGTTTTTTACATAAAATCGAGTAAAACAGGTAGCCCCAGGCCGAAATCAACAATGCGCCACCGATCGGAGTTAATGGTCCAAGATATTTTGTTTTTAAATGAGTAAGCTCATTTGTAGCCAATAAATAAATGGATCCTGAAAAAAAGAGCACACCCGAAAGGGTCAACCAAAAAATAATGAAACGCTCTTTTTCCTGTAACATGGAAAAGGCACCAATAAACAATAAAAACAAAGCATGATACATTTGATAGCGTACTCCAATTTCAAAAGATTGCAATTGGGCTTCTGTCAGTACTTTTTTTAAGGCATGGGCGCCAAAAGCCCCAAAAATTATTGCTGTTAATCCTAATACAGCGGCTGTCAAAAGAATTTTTTTATCCATTTGTTCCATATTTGCTTCAAAGGTAGTAAAAGTTTTAGGCTTAAGTGAGGATATAAATCAGAAAAAAACTTTTATAAATATAACATTTTACTATCTTCGTGTTATATTTTTATTAATCGTAACAGATGAAACACATATTAGTCATTGGTGCGGGCCGTTCTGCATCATCACTTATAAAATACTTGTTGGACCACTCGGAAAAAGAACAATTGCATATAACTATTGGTGATTTATCCATAGCATTAGCACAACAAAAAACAAAGAATCATAAAAATGCAACCGCTATTGCTTTTGATGTTTTTAACGACGAACAACGAAAAGCAGAAATTCAAAAGGCTACAGTTGTGATTTCCATGTTACCTGCCCATTTACACATTGAAGTTGCCAAAGATTGCCTTACCTATAAAAAACATATGGTAACGGCATCCTATATTAGTGCGGCTATGCAGGAATTGGATGAAGCCGCAAAAGCAAATGGATTAATTTTTATGAACGAAGTAGGCCTTGATCCTGGTATAGATCATATGAGTGCGATGAAAGTACTCGATGACATTAGGAAACAAGGAGGAAACATCATTTTATTTGAGTCCTTTTGTGGTGGTTTAGTAGCCCCAGAAAGCGATTCAAATTTATGGAACTATAAATTTACTTGGAACCCTAGAAACGTTGTACTTGCAGGGCAAGGAGGCGCTGCAAAATTCATTCAAGAAGGCACCTACAAATACATCCCCTATTCCAAATTATTTAGACGAACCGAATTTTTAGAAGTTGATGGTTATGGTCGTTTTGAGGCATATGCCAACCGAGATTCACTAAAATACCGCAGTGTCTATGGATTAGATGATGCCTTAACCTGCTATCGAGGCACTATACGAAGAGTAGGATATTCAAGAGCTTGGGATATTTTAGTACAATTGGGTATGACCGATGATTCCTACACCATCGACAATTCTCAAGACATGTCGTATCGAGAATTCACCAATTCGTTTTTACCCTATCATCCAACAGATACCGTTGAAATTAAATTAAGAGCCATTCAAAAAATTGACCAAGATGATGTTATTTGGGATAAATTGGTTGAATTGGACTTATTCAACCCGACAAAAAAAGTGGAATTAGTTAAAGCCACTCCTGCCCAAATTTTAGAAAAGATATTAGCTGAAAAATGGACCTTACAACCTGAAGACAAAGACATGATTGTGATGTATCACAAAATTGGTTACGAATTAAACGGTGAAAAAAAACAGATTGATGCTACCATGGTTTGTATTGGTGACGATCAAACCTATACAGCTATGGCAAAGACTGTTGGATTGCCTGTTGCCATTACCGCTTTAAAAATTATCAACAAAGAAATTACCACGCCGGGTGTTCAATTGCCTATTAAGAAAGACGTTTATCAACCTATATTGAAAGAATTGGAAAGTTATGGTGTGGTTTTTAAAGAAACGGCAGTTCCTTATTTAGGATATAATCCGTTGAACGTAAAAAATTAATCTTTCACACTATAATATACAAAATCCGTCCCATTTAGGAGACGGATTTTTTATTTTTAATCAGATTAGTTTTTAATCTCGCGATCCTAATATTCGAACTGCCCAATATAACAAAGAAGCTAATGCTCCTAATGCAGCTACAACATAAGTACGAGCTGCCCATTTTAATGAATCTTCTGCTCCTGCAAATTCTTCTTGGCTCAACATGTTTTTATTTTTCAACCACGCCAAAGCTCTATTACTGGCATCGTATTCAACCGGAAGTGTAATAAAACTGAATGCAGTTGCAATAGCCATTAACACTAATCCAGCAAATGCTACATAAAATCCGATTCCTGTTTTAGACGCAAAACCTAAAATTAAGCCTCCCATAATTAACCATTGTGACATACTAGATGAAACGTTTACCATAGGAACCATTTTAGAACGCATGGTCAACCATTGATAGGCTTGCGCATGCTGAACAGCATGGCCACATTCGTGTGCCGCTACTGCAGCAGCAGCTGCATTTCTTTGATTATAAACCGCCTCGGATAAATTAACGGTTTTGTTTACCGGATTGTAATGATCGGTAAGTTGACCTGGCGTAGAAATTACTTGAACGCCTCTAATTCCGTGATCAGCTAACATTTTTTCGGCAATTTCTGCACCGCTCATGCCATTGCGTAAGGTAACTTTTGAATAATGGGCAAATTTATTTTTCAAACGGTTACTCACCAACCAACTCGCCAGTGCAATAACCCCAATCATTAAATAATATCCTAACATAATATTTTCATTTAAAAAATTAAAATTACAAAATAAATAGCAAATCGCAAGCCAAAATAAATGAATGACAACTTGACATTTAAGATAATAATAAGTTTAGATAATAGTCATTAAAAAATTAAAAAAGTACAAGTCCAATAAATAATCGATTGTTCCCATTTTCTTTAACAGTGTTGTTAATGG
>JACCDT011663519.1_pt1 | contig 28722 bp, 36 predicted proteins | sample 7446291 | NCBI WGS metagenome assembly JACCDT01 (sample SAMN15323446, study PRJNA562643) | freshwater metagenome | isolation source: river surface water | place: USA:Blue River Watershed | collected 2017-08-17 | reverse complement strand
GGTAGGCATGAACCACTTGGGCAATCGCTTCTCCTGCTGCAGCGCGCAACGGCGCCGTGTTCTTCCAGTGGATGATTGCCACGACGTAGCTGTGCACCGTGGTTGTGATGGTCACTCTGTTCCCAGGTGGCAGGAGTTCGGTCACGGCATTCATCACGTGATCGCGCCCATAGCTGAGAAGGTTTTCGAGCCTCTCGCGTTCGACGCCTGGGAGGGGAACGATGATCACATTGGAGAAGTTGACAGGATGTTCAAGCATCTGCCTCGTGGCCTGTCGCAGTCCTTCGTTGATCGTGGCCAGGAGCGGCGTGGCCTGTTCGGCCCGGGATATACGTTGATCCCCAGCGGCAGGCCCATCGGGTGCAAAGAAGCTCATGGTCCTGGTGGAGTGCAAATGACGCGTGTGTCTGCAACATAGAGTTGAAACAGAATGTCCATGGCTTTATCGTGGCTGCTTCGGGATGCGCGCCCCTTCGAAGGGCTGTCTTTGCACAAGAGGTGCAGGTGATCCGTCAGGTGTGTGGCCTCACATGAGATGGTCCACGATCATCTTTGAGATATCCGGTGGGACGTTGGCAGCCTCCTCCACTACTCGGGAAATGTCGACGGCGTCAATCGTATCCAGTATAAACAGGTGCCATATGCCTTCGTGGATGAAAGCCCGTATTTGGCGCAGGTATCCCAGTGCTTTTCGGACGAATATCGGGTTGTTTTCATGCAGACGCTCGAGGCCCAATTCCATCACACGTTTTGCTGCAGTGAACGTGTCCAAATCGAGCACCTTCCCATGTGCCCCGTGGACCACATCGTTGTACTTCCGTCCTTCCACAGCTTGTTCAACGACGCTGATGATTGATTTGGCCAGGGTGCCTGGGTCCATTCTCCTCATCTCTCGAGCATGCCTCCGGATGACGTACACATCAGGGTCCTGTCCACTGGCGATAAAGTATTCGCCCGCTCTGAGCTGCCCCAAGACCCTTCTGGCCTGTTCGATGCCTCCGCACCACAGTACGTCGTGTTTCGGATTGTCCGGGTCCCTCTGAATGTCCGTCATCGTGACCGCGAAATCCCACTGCCACCCTTGTGCGCCATTCTCATTAAACCGCCTGGCCATGCCGGAATCCCCTGCGCCCATTGCGAGGGTCACGGGCGCGAGTCTGGATGCCAATGCAGGATCGAAGGCGTTCGGACTGGTCCAGGCGATCAGAGCGCCAGACGAGAGGAACGAGGCCCGGATCTGCTGTGGTAGGTGTGGCACTACCCAGCGCCCAACCGCCTCCTGGAGGCTTAGGCCGTTGGATGTGAACAGCATGGGGACACCGCGCGGTAGAGAGCAGCACGTGATACCGGCTCCGTCGTATTCCTGGATTTCTTCTGCGATTGCCAATCCGGCACGTTCGCACATGCGCTGGGTGTCTCCCCACTGGATGATGGCAATGACCTCGGGGTCGGGCGTGGTTGTCACCTGGACCCGGCTGCCAGGTGGCAGTTCGGCTTCAACGGCCCTCTCGACGTGCCGACACCCTCCCGTGCGGAGCAGGTTTTCGACCCTCCCGCGTTCGATCCCGATTGACTTGGCGATGGGACAGACGAGGACGGTGGAGAAGAGTAAGGGCATGGCCACCACGGTCCGCGCCTCCCTTGCCAGCGCCAAGATGATCTGGTCGAGGAGTGGGTTTGCGTCTCGAGCCGCCCTTAGGGCAGCGTGAGTGACGGGTGGACCAGGATCCCTGTAGAAGCTCATGGCCCGGACTATGTGTACAGGGTGAGCATCTGTGCCACATATACCCGTCCCATGTCTGTCCACGTGCGCGCCATTGCCACCTTGGGACACGTGGTCGCGTCCGTGCGCCAGCAGCGCGTCGCCAAGACAGTGGCCTTTCTGCGCGAGGCCTGTGGAGAGAGGGAAGATACACAACCAAGTCGCGAGGACGGAGACGGCGAATTGGAGCGGCAGTTGGAAGAGCCGAGCGGACAGGTCCGCGCACGGGACGCGCAACGCCAACCAGCCGCGTTTGAGTATGTAGAACGCTGGTAGACCCAGTACATCTTCTCGTCCACCCACGTGCATTCATGAGGGCAGTGTGGTGTTTGCTTCTCTCGGTGTCGGTGGGCCTGGTGTGCGCCGACTTTGCGTCCATGTCGGCAAGCATCCCGCACCTGGCCAACCTGCGCACGCACACGTCGTTTACTGCGTCGGCGCCGCTGGACGACGAGAGCGGGCACGGCAACCACCTGGTGGCGCGCAACGGCGCTGCCATGCCGGCGACGTGCGAGGCACCGACGCCGTGCCACGTGCGCGTCGGGGCCACCTCGGGCGCGGGCCTGTTGGTGCCGATCGCTCTGGGCCTCTCGTCCAACGGCAGCACGGTGTGCGTGCGCTACCGCGTGTGGCAGACCAGCCCCGACCACTCGCGCGGCGTCGTGCTGCGCCTCGAGCCGATCGACGACGACGCACCCAGCCGCGGCTCGATCAAGTACAGCGGACTCGGCGACGGCAACCTGTACATGTACACGGTCACCGATGCCAATCAGCTGCTCGACAGCTGGGAGATGGTGCCGACGGCAGCCGAGGATGGCGCCTTTACGCACGTGTGCCTGGCCTGGTACCTCAGTGCCACGGCAGGTGGCCAGCTGCGGCACACCCTGGTGGTGGGCACGCAGACATTCGACGTCAAGTGCCCACTGAACGACTGCTACGCCGGGCAGCGCGACGTGCCGATGATTACGTCCGAGACGCAGATGTGCGTCGGGTGCACCGGCTACCCCGAGGCCGAGCGCTACACCAACCTCGACCTGGCCGCGTTCGCCGTCTGGGACGTCCCCCTCTCGTCGGCCGAAATGCGCACCTACATTGACCTGGTCGCCGCCCAGGCCTAAAACGACCGTAGACGAATACACGGTTCTTCTAGTGACAAGGCATGATTTACTCGGCGGTTCAAAGTCCCGCGGGGTCGACAACCACATCAAATTCCTTTTCTCTGTCAACAAAGCATACCGCTGGCTCCTTCTCCTGCACCAGTGGTTCCACGTGCTCCTTGAGATACGCCCAGTTGACCTCGTAGGGTTGAAACGAGAGTGCAGCACGTAGCTGTTTGTTGATGCGCTTGTAATCCCAGGTCATCCCCCCGAAATTGCCTCCTCGGATCGCATCTTCCAGCTCGCACAGAATCAAGGCGGCAAGAAACTCCTTGATACGGAGTGCGCTCTCGAGCATGGACTCCTCGATCCTCTTCTTATGGGTTGCCAACTCCGCCGCGTGCGCCTCCCGTGCGCGCTTGAGGCGTCCGCTTGGACGGGCCTCGTGCTTCTCCTCCTTCTTCTGCTCGATCTGCGCGTCGGCCATGGGTGGGTGGGTGTTGGAAATGTGCATGTGTTCCTCGCATCGTTCACCTCAAGTAGTAGGATGTGGACACGTGGACCGAGTGGGCCATCTGTCCACGTTCAACAGAGTCCGCTCGTCAAGTAAACCAAGGACGTGTTATTGAAACCCCCACAACACTACTCGATGGCACAGCACGCTCTAAACCCCAACTGAGTATAGACAAAGGACACGTCTGGCTCCCTCCCCTTGACCAGTGGCTCCACGTGCTCCTTGAGGAAGGCTTCATCGACCTGATTGAAGGGACCCTCGACAGCCTCGCGAAGCCTGTCATTCATCCCCGAGTACGTCCACGCGTGCTCGGTGCAGTTGTAGCTTCGCATCTGCTTCTCTAATTGGTAGAGGATGATGCAGGCCACCAGCTCCTTGATCCGGAGCGCGTCCTCGGTCTTGAGTCGTTTCATCCGTTGTTCGTTGCACTCCAAGTCGGCAAGGAATGCCTTCCGCGCCAGCGCGAGGCGTCCGCCCTTGTGTACGGCTCCTGCCTTTTGTTCGTCCTCGGAGTCGGCCATGAGTTGGCGCTGGGAAAGTGTGTGCCACTCTTCGTACACGACCCAACCCATGCGAGGGATGTGGACACGTGGACCGAGTGGGCCATGTGTCCATCTGAACGATGGCATCGGAGCGGGAGGTCGAGTGGATTGCGCCGCGCGAGTGGGCGAGACGGGTCAACCTCTTTTCCAGGAGCGACCGCTTCCGCACGCTCGAGATCCTGGCACCTGGGCTGGTGTCCAAGAAGGCGCTGGCGGCCGAGGAGCACGACATCTCCTTCAAGGCCGTGGGGCCCGACCCGCTGCCGGGCACCAAGCTGCACGACCTGGTGGTGTGCGCGAACGGCCTGTCGATCGGCCGCGTCACCGTGGGGCTCTACGACCGCAAGGACGACACGCGTCTGGGCCACGTGGCCGCCGCGTATGCAAGCGCCAAGTAAAGCCCCCGCGTATGTAACGCCTTCGTTGAGCTCCTCCGTGCGCACCCCTCCGATGCAGTCCACGCGGGTGGTGCTTAGAGACGACCCCCTGGCGGAGGCGCTTCAGCGCGCGGCAAACGAACTCAAAGTCAGCCAGACGCTGATCCTGGTGGTGGACGCCAGTGTAACTGAGCGAGGCGGAGACGCGCGGCGGAGGGGCGGGCCGCTGGAGGTTCCGCGGCTCGGCGTCGTCATTCACAGCGAACACCCTTCCGGTTTCCTGGACGTCCTCTCGCACTGGTTCCGCCCGACCGAGCGCCTGTTTGTGCATCTTGTGGGCACGCACGACCCACTGCGGTTTTGCACCAGGGACGCGGAAGTCCTTTGCGCCTGGATGTGCACCGCCTCGACCGTGTCGCGCGTGTACCTGCGGGGCAGCCGCGTCTTCTCGCAAGAGTCCCTGCTCCACGTCAATCTGAACATGCAGCCAGACACCGTACTCCAGTCCGTGACCTACCTGGACACGCACTGGTGCAATACGAGGCCGCTCGTTGCCCTGGGACCGGGCCGCCTGGCGGTGTACTCGGGCGGCCTCGGCAGCGACGGGCGCTGGCGACGCGTCCAGGTGCACACGTGGGCCGCCCATCAGGAGGTGGCGCTCACCGGGTTTGACTGCGGCCAGCGCGGCTCGCACGGCAGCGTCCTGTGCACCGACAGTGAGAGTGACCCGACTGCGCTTGCGGACACGTGTCTCGCTCTCGAGGCGCCACCGGTTGCAAAGTAAACGCAAACGTTCATGCTCCCGTGTGCGTTTGGTGGCGAGGCGGAGCGCGCAGCGGTGGAGGAGGAGGCGCGGCAGCGCGCGCTTGCCGCCGGCTTTCGGCTTCAGGTTCTGCACGAGGAGGGCAGAGCGGAGATCATCACGCAAACAGAGACGATGTCAAGAGGCGACGCGGCGGTACTGACCGTCACGCTCCACGAGTCATACCAGGAGGCCCTGTCGAGGTGCCACTCGCTGCCCAAGTCGCGGCGCGCAGAAGCGATCGGCTTGGCCATGGCAACGACGGCGCGCGACCTCGGCTACGACACGTTTGTGATCATCCAGAGCCCAGCGCTGGACGGAGAACGAGAGCGGAGGATCTCCGTCCTGGCGCACGTAAACAGGAACCACTGCGCTGCCGTGCTCTGCATCGAAACCACCACCGTGCTTGTCATGCGGCTTTAGTGATTAAACCAGGTTCTTGATTGGCAGGTGGATGCGCTTACTGGCTAGAGCCATGCGCCAGGTCTGGGCAGTGCCACCCTGTTGCGGTTGCTTTCCGGGCTCGGTGGTGAAGGCCAGCAAGAGGGGCGAGCGCGAGACCATCTGGTTGCGTACCACAAACCCCATCTGGATGACCATCTGGGCCCCGCGGTGCCCCGCGTCGACGATCTCGGCGATGGTGCTGCGCCCTAGCGTGCGCCCAAACTGTCCGTGGAGACGGTTGAGAAGAACGCCGCAGGCGCTCTTGGGATCAAACTCGTTCGAGGACACGACCTGGCACGGCAGGAAGAGAACCAGGCCGCGCCATCCGCCTTGCAAGAAAAGGCGCACGGCCACGTGGTCGGCCCAGGACGAGCCGCCGCTGACCAGAACCACCTCGTCCTTCTTCCGTCCTTCCTGGCGAAGGATTGCATCTTCGGCGTCGTTCACCATTGCATCAAAGGACGCGGCCGTGAGCCTGTCGCCGTCGCGCGTGCCAGACGTCCCAATGATGGACACGCGTGCCGCTACGTCGTACAGAATGTCGGGGTTGGCCATGGGATTTGAATTTATGGTTACTCTTGTTGATCCGCGTGTTACAGAATGGCATGGTTACTTCTGTGCATCATCGCCCTCGGGGAGCCACTTGGACCAGGCACGAATCTCGGACTGTGCCCGTTCCATCGCTTCGGTTGCATCGAGAATTCTGTCCTGCTGTTCCTTCACCAGAATTTCGTTCCGCTCGATCATCCCCCTGATGTAGGCTGGGCCAAATCGGGCTCGTGCCTTCTGCTCCCACTCGGGGGAAATGAAGTCGCTCACCTTCACGGCAAGATCGCCGGTATCAGAGAAACGCTTGTTGTCCGCTGAGGTGTCGGCCTCCAGAAGCACACCGAAGAGCTTCTCCGCGACCTCCCTCGTGACCTCGAATTCGATCTTGGTCCAGTACCAGCCTCCTTTCGTCGTCCCGACGAGGACCAGCAGACTTTCGAGGATGCGGAGGACCGAGGATGTGCAAAAGTCGGCCTGTACTTCGACGCAGCACTTGAAATCGGATTCCGAACGGAACTCGAGTGGGACGTACGACATACGGTAAAGGATCTTCTTGAACTCGTCGATGGTAAGACCGAGCGCTGCGGGGATGCGCGTCCTGCGATCCTCGAGAACGCGCTGGGTGACATCGGCGATAAACTTCTTTTCTTCGGCCGTCAGAAGAAGCGACATGGCTGGGCGTTTGAGGTTGTGTGTATTTACGTTCACCCGGTATAGCCGTCATCGTACACGTCGTCTTCCATAAACAATACGTGGGCAGCGCGGTAGACGCGGCCGGCGATACGCACAGTGCGTGCCGCGGCACGCCACAGTCCACGTGGACCAAACCACAGCGTGCCCAGTAGCAGGAAGAGGACCAGGTTGAGCACAATGGTGCGCCGCGCGTGCCAAGCTATTCGAAGGCCATGAAAGAGGTAGAGAGGGGCGGCTGCGAGGACGACGAGCACGGTGAGGCTGCGGGGCGCGCTGGAGCCGACGGCGCTGGCCAGAGCGGCCAGCAGCGATCCTGTGACGTGGTGCCCAGCCGCCATGCGCATGAGACGCTCCTCTGCCCATACACGCGCCACGTGTCCACATCCACATCGAGAGCAGTTTGCGTCCACCACTTTCACATTGCGTCATCACCCACCCACTCCGTGATGTCGTTCGAGTCTTACAAGAGCAAGCTCGACTGGCTCCAGAAGAAGCACGGTGACACGTCACATCAAATCAACATGGCTGAGAAGGAGCTTGCCGAGGCCGCCATCAAGGCTGTCACGGACGCCAAGCAAGAGCCAATCACTGACCCCGACACAGTGCGCATCCAGACCGCGCGTCTCAAGATGGACGAACTACGGGATGCCCTCGCAGAAGTCAATGAGGAAATTGAGAAGACCTACGTCGAATGGAGAACGGAGGAGAGAGCGTGGTGGATGATCTTCCATGGGTACGCAACGCCCAAGGACGTCATGCCTCAGGCCTTTGCGTCCATGGACCGAAAGGAGTGCATGCCCGCGGTCCGGCCTGACAGCATCGCAATACCCAGGGTCCTGTACGACCCGGAACCCGAATCCATGCGCGGAGCAGAGCAGGCAGACACGCCTGTCAAGGAATGAAACCCACAGGGACCAGAAAGATTGCGACTCGTTTCGTCCATAAAAAGCAGAAGGGGTTTTACTTGGACTGGATTCCGTGATGGGCCGCCGAAGCGGCGCCTGGCTTCTTTTCGCGCAGGCCAGGTGCCTGCAACCCACGCGGTGCCACGCGGTCGTTGCCCGACGCGGGCATCCCGCCACCCGGCATTTGCAGGCCGCTTTGTAGTTGAAGGTCGGCCGTCTCGGCCATCGGCCGCTGCGTCACGGGATCGAGCAGCTCGGTTGGCATCTCGGCTTCCACAAAGCCGTGCACATCCACGAGGACGTCCGTGGCCTGCTTGACAGTGATCAGGCCCGCCTTCATGTACTCTATGCAGGAGTTGACCTCGACCTGCGGACCCAGACGTGTCTCCAGCGGTCCGCGCTTGCCACCCTGTGCCAGCGTGCGCAGGTGCGACGGCAGGCGCACGGAGGTGCCCGTCTGGTTGGCTCGCTCGCGCAGCCGGCTCGACACTGTCTGCAGCTGCCGCCGGCGCGTACGCTCGGCCTTCTTCTCCTGCGCCTCCTCCTCCTCCGCCTGGAGCTTCATCATGGCACGTCGCGTCTCGATCATCTCCTTCAGTCGCTCCTTCCGTTCCATCTCCAACCTCTTCCGCTCTGTCTCTAGGTCCTCGCCCTCCCCTTCCGTGGCAGCTGCCTCCTTGCCCTTGGATGGTGACGACGCCCTGGCCGACGATGCATCCTTTCTCTGTTGCGTCTTCCTTTTCTTCTTCTCCTTCTTCTTGCTCTCCTGTTTCTCGGGGCCATCGTCCTTGCTGTCCTCCTCCCCTCCCTCCTTATCTTCTACACCCTTTGGCTTTTTCTGTCGAGCTTTGGGGTCACTGGACCCAGACGAAGAGGACGGACTCCTCTTTGCCTTGGCCGTGAGCTTCTTTTCCTCTGCCTTTGGCTTCTCTTTCTTGGTCTTCTTGGGTGAAGGTGAAGACTTGGCCGCCCGCTTGGGCTTCCTCTTCTTGGTTGCCTTTTCGTCCTTCTCTTCCTTTGCATCGGAAGAACTGGACGTAGTAGCCGACGACGACGACGAGTTGGACAAGGCACTCGAAGAGTCGCTATCTTCGTCGTCGTCCTCGTCCTTTCCTTCCTTCTCCTTGCCGTCCTCGGACGAGGAAGAAGAAGGGGATGAAGAGTCGCCCTTGTCTTCCTTGTCACTTTCCGAGGTCGAGGTGGACGAATCGTCTTTCTTCTCCTTCTCCTTTGCCTTCGTCTTCTTGTTGCCCTGTTTGCGGGGCCGATGGCGTTTGCTGCGGGAGACGTCGGCAGAGGCGGCCAGGGCGGGAAAGGGACGGTGGCGCCGCCGCGAGTCGACCCACCCGACGCGCATGGCTGCGCCGCGGCGTACGAGGGTGCGTGGGCCGTCGCGCCTGAACAGCCGCCCCGTGTTGCGCTCGCCCGCCATCGAGGCGAACTGCTTCAGGATTGAGTCGGGCAGGTTCCAGCCCAGCTGCCTGTCGTCGTAGCTGTCGACGGTGCGGCTGTCGTCCTGGTCGTCCACCTTGCCGCCCTCTTCCTGGACGTCCTGGTTGTTGCAGAGCAGGCCAATGTCGATGCCGTCGGCGGTGGCCGGTGCGAGGATGTTGAACAGCGACGTGAGCTGGTGGCGCTCGGCGGCGGCCATCTCGGTGTAGCCGATGACCATGCCGGTCACCGAGCCCTCGGCACCCGAGCTCTTGTTCTCGCCGCCACCGAGCACGGCCGGCGACACGCCCATGATGCGGCACGTCAGTGCGTCGATGCGCGCGTTGGTGACCACCAGCGACGCCGGCTCCTGCGCCGCCGTGGCGGCCACGGGCGTGGCACCCAGAGGCAGGGGGTGCAGGTTTGGTTCCTCGGTGCCCAGCAGGTCGAACGTCAGCGTGTCGGTCTCCTCGTCCAGCAGCGCGCCCATGCCCAGGTGCGTTGGGTCGGCCGAGAGGCGCGCCTGCCGCTGCAGTGCCATCGAGCGCTGCAGCGCCTCCGCGTAGTCGCGCGCCTTGCGCTGCGCGTCCAGCTCGTGCTGCGTCAGCGAGGTGCGCGCGTGGTCGAGGAACTCGCCCGTGTCCTGCGCGCGCTGCAGCTGGGTGCCCGGGTCGTCGGGCGCCTTGACGGTGGTGAACATCAGCGGGTAGGCGTTCTGGCGCATGGCGATGATCGAGCACACGCGCGCCGCGTTGGCCAGCCGGATCTCGGGCAGCAGCGGCCGCAGCGGGCTGTCGAGCGAGCCGTTGGGCAGCGGCTTGCAGCGCTCAAACACGGCCACGCCCGTCATGCGCACGCGCCGCGTGGTGGGACCGTTCTCGGGCCGGATGACGACGTACTCGCCAATGTCATCGGCCGTACGTCGTGTCCAGATGCGCACGGTGGCCGGGTCGATGCGGTGCGGCAGGCGGGTGCGCTCGTTGATCGTGCACAGAAAGATGCCATAGCACGTAGTGTCGCGCATGTACTCTTCCACCATCTTGCGGTAGCGCAGGCGCGCGCGCTCGATCTGCTCCTTGGTCCAGCCGCGCCCGCTGATGTCGATGCGCCGCCCGAGCAGCGAGTTCACCTTGACGTTCAGCGCCATCTGACAGCCGGGCAGGCTCGACCACACGCGCCGAAACAGCTCAAACTGCGTGTCTACTATCTTGACCCAGTCGCTGTATCCCTCCTCGGTGCGCATCGAGTCTGCGCCCTCGGGGTCGCGGTCGGTGCGCACCACGGCCTGCTCCACCGACATTCAGACTGGCTGTATTAAAGAGGCCACTCAGGCCAACATACACACTGTGCGTCCGCTCTGCCCTTCCGCTGTACCACCGATCCATCAAGGTGATGAAAAGATTGGCGAATCCGCCCTTACTCGGAGGTGGATCGGGGCGGCCAGGGTGGCATGCACGGTGAGGACCCGGTTGGGCACGTCTTCGACGGTGTAGGGCACGCGTACACAGGCGGCGACAAACCGCTCGAGCGCGCGCTGGGTGAAGGCCTCGTCGTCGTTGGCGCACGCACACGCACGTCGGCCGCGAAAGCGATGAAAGGCGTCGAGCGCGCGCACCTGCCACGGCAGCAGGTCGCGCACCGGGTAGACGTACAGGCCCTCGCGTGTGGTGGGGTGCAGTGCCACCGAGCTGTGTGCATGCGGGCATGCGGGGTCTCCGGCCACGGACTGGATGTCGAGGCGCACGGCGACGTGGACCTCGTGTGGCTGCACCTGCTCGTAGCGCGGCGCGTGGAACTCGTCGCGGCACGGCAGAGGCACGGGCGGGTAGTGGTCATCGCCGAGTTCGGCGGCGGCCTGGATGCGCCGCTGTCGGATGGCCACCAGCAGTGGGGTCAGGTTGCAGCGCTGCTTGGGGTCGCCGACGTGACAGCGCAGCACGCATGTCAGTGGGTCGCGCGCCGGCCACGGCGGCACACGGCCGCGCTTGGGCCTGTATGGCGCGCGGCGCCGCGCCTGCGTCCGCTCCCAGCCCTTCTTGGACATTCGGCACACTAAACCCCCACTGGACAAGGCGGGTTGCGTGTATGCACCGGATGGACACGTGTCCAGCGCCGCATTTCGTCCAATTCCCCCCGGGGAACGGCAGACCTTCCTCTGCCACATCATGGACGAGGAGGGGAATGTCGATCTGTCCCACCTGTTTGACCCCGACACGAACGACTCGGACATGCACGAGCCCGAGTCACTCCCGCCGGCGCCGCCAACGTCGCCGTCGGACTCGCTCGCCTCGCCGCTGGCGCGCGTGAGCCTTGCTGTGCCCGCGTCTCCGCCCCCACCGGTCGACATGGTGAAGCTGTTGGCCGACGTGGCACGCGAACGCGACCACTGGAAGCGGATGTATGACGAGCGGAACAAGGAGTGCAAGGAGGTGAAGACGCAGTACAACATGATGGTGCTTGCCTACCAAGAAGAGATCGACCGTGCGCGCGACCGCCTGGGTCGCCACAATGGTACCATCTACGCCGAGTGCACACCCGAATGTATCGCCAAGCGCCGCCTGAAATACAGGTCGTTTGAGCCCTGATTCTGTAGTAAAAAAAGAAGGGGTGTATTACAAGTCTAACGCCGCGAAAAGTCCAGGTGTGGGTTGACGCGCGGCGCCTGTGCATCAGGCGTCCGGTCGCAAGGGGACGAGAGGAGCAGTCGAAACGGGTTGGCTTGCATGGAGGTCATGTCCGTGGGGCACGCGCGCACAAACTCGTCCAGCGCACGGCCGTAGGCAGAGGTTTCGGTGGGCTCGTGTGAGCGCCAGTCTTGCACTGCCTCGCGCAGCCGCTTCCCGTCGCACGCCAGCGCCCAGAAGAAGACGGTGTACAGGCGCGCCATCTCGCCGACGTCCAGGCGCCAGCGCAGCATGCGTGCGTTCAGGCCGACGTACGCGCACGGCGTGAGGCTCGCCGTCAGGGCGGCGCGGTGCAGGCCCAGCGCGCACGCGAGCACGGCGTCGACGGTGCGCTGCGAGGATGCCTCGAGGCGCGGCCCCTTTTTCGTGCCGATGATGCGCAGGTCGGACACGGTGCGCGCGGCCAGCAGACACGCGCACGCGCTGCACATCGACTCGGCCAGTCCGCACACCGACGCCGACAGGCCCAGGAAGGTCTGGCGCAGCGCCACGTCGGCGTCGAACGAGGCCGCGTGTGCGGCGGTGTCGAGACCCCGGATCTTGGCGGCGACGCGCTTGGCATCGCCCACCCAACGGCTCAGCGCGGCCTGGGTGACGGGCGGCACGCTGGACAGGCCCACGGCCGCGTTGTCGTGCAGCACCAGCACGTGCACGAGGCCGCGCCAGCCGGCGTACAGCGACTGCACGTGGAGCAGCAGCGCCTCGGTGTAGACCATGTAGGCGGCCACCACGACGCGGCGCGTGGCAAAGGTGGGCATGGGCGGGTCGGACACGTCGACGGCCGGGTAGGCGCTGACGTACAGGGGCTGCTGCGCGCGTGCCACGCGTACTTCCTTGGGTCCGGTCAGGTGGATGTCACCCACTGCTACGGCCAGTTCGGCCAGGCGGTCGCCGGCCTGCTCGAGTTGCGCGGGAAGGTCGGCCTCCAGTGCCGCCACGCCACGCGAGCGCGCGATGACATGAAGACTCCTGTCGAGTGCCACGAGGAAGTCGTGCGTCGGTCCTGCGCGCGTCTGGAAGAAGGCCACCAGGGACTCGGTCGTCGGCGCACTCATCGCGTGTGCTTGTCGAGGCACGCGGGTGCGTGTCTACATGACCACTCCGCCGACGGCCCATGGCGAAGCGCGGCGTCGACGTGCAGCGCCTCTTCCGCGAGATGGAGCGCGAGGCCGAGGAGCACGGCGTGTGCGCCGACACCCTCGACCGGCCGCGCATGCTGCGGCTCTGGCTGCGCCACTCGCACCTGCGTCCCTCAAAGCACGACGGACGCGACCTGACGCGCGCAGAAGTCGACCTGGCGCGCGCCGCGCTGGGACGGTTCACTGTGCTGCACATGGACGCATACGCGCCGCACGAGCTGCCGCGCGGCCACGATGACCACGTGCGGCGGCCCCGCTTCCTGCCCATCGTGCTGTTGCCGCCCGTGACAACGCCTGTGGTAGTGTCTGCGGCGGGGGACGAGGAGGCACGCATCTACGTTGAGAGCGTGGCTCGTCCGTGCATGATGGCCGGCGCCGCATATCCACTCCTCCTGCCGGTCGAAGCAGACCTGGCGCCGCGCGTAGCCGCGCTGCTCTGCGGCCCGCGCATACACGCGCACGTCATCGAGCCGTGGGAGTGGGACGACAAGGCGTATGTATTTGTGCGACACGGAAGATGAAGACGTGCACCCTTTACTCGTCGTCCGTTCCGCGTGGTTCAAACAAAAAGTCAAACCTGCCGGCGAGCGAGGCGAGTGCATGGTGGTTGCGTCGGATGCGAAGCAGGTGAAGCGGGACGCCGTGCTCGTAGAATGGGATGGTGACAACCCTTTCCTCCTCCTTGGGCGGGTACTGGCCGAGGGGCACCCAGCCCAGCGCAGAGACGGACGCGCGTTGCACGAAAACAGCAGAGGGGTCCACGAAGACTCCCGTGTCTGATTCCATCGTCTTGATGACCGTGTCTGAGAATCGGTGTGGCTGGTAGTCAGACACTATGGATTCGCGTTCCTGAAAGGCAAGTGTAGTCCCTTGGGGTGTCAGAGTGCTGACGAGTGGAGGCAGTTGTCTGTCCATGCCACGCCGCGCGAGTGCTTCCCGCTTCATGTCGTCAATCTGCGGCCTGTTGGCATTCGGGGCATTCGCTGCGTCGAGCCAGGTTTGCTCGGCAACGACTCTGCCTCGTTCATCGTCCTCCATGAGCGCCGCCATCTGGGATATGATGCCACCCAGCTCGCTGTCGAATCCGAACTCTGCCAGTGCCGAGGGCCGCCGATCGGGCACGATGACAAGGCGGTGGAGCGAGGTGAGATACACCTGCAGTGGGTTACCGTCTGCGGCCCATAGTCGATTCGTGTTCCTGAGCATCCCGTTCACGATGCGTAGCATGTCGTGCATCGGGTAGAGGTGAAGTCGACGCCCGGGACTGTCCTCCGCCCGGTCGGCTGCGCAGCCGATGAAATCGTGGTTCTCAATCAGGTTGGAGCGCGTCGTGTAGTGTGCATGGATGCGTTCGGCAGTGACCAGTGCCACGTGCCGCACGTACTTCTCCATCATGGCACGGGACAGCTGGCGATGGATGCACAGCGTCCAGGTGGAACCACTGGGGTAGCAGTTTGGCCTATCCATCGGGTTGAAGTGTCTCATGTGGACGACGTGATAGCGGTCCCGCAGGTCTTCTGCCGCGTTGCCGACCACGAGGAAGACTGGTATATCGACGCGAGTGACGTGCACCACACTCGAATCCTTTCCTTCCCACAGATATCGATCTAGGCCCGTCCGCGTCCTCACCAGCACGCCTTCGTCGTCAACGCGCAGAGGTCCGTCCTCGCGTTCGATGTCCGGGGCGGTTCTTTTCCCTGTAATATCTCCCCCGTCGGGCTCCAGGCGGCTTTCGGTCGGGTCGGGGTCTCCATCCCTCCTCCGCCCCTTGCGTGGGACAGGGGGGTCCCGCCTGTCGAATGACATTGGCGCTATGGGACCCTGTCCACGTGTGCCACATACACGTTGTGTCTTTACTGCCGCCATCAATGTGTCCCCTCGCACCACACAATGTCGACGCACTCGGACCTGTTTAGCCGCCTGCTGGTGGTCATCCTGCCACCGGACGCAGACCGGCTTGTGCATACGCGCATCTACAACGAGCTTGTGAGAGAGATCGAGGAGGATGGCGGCGCGGGCACCATCAAGTGGCTGATCGACGCCGAGGGCGTCGGGCGCATCGAGGTCAACGACCCGACGTTTCTGTACGTGGTGGCCGACTATGCAGGACACGACGACTCGCCGTTCGCCACGCTGCTGGAGAAGGCCATGCGCGAGGCGCGCGACTTTCGGCCCTCGGCTGCACGCCGCGACCGCTCTCGCCTCCTGGTTTTCACAAAAATCCACCCGCGGCACTGGACCACCGAGCCCAGCCAGCGCGTGCGCCGCTTCACGCGCCACTCGGGCGGCAACGACCTCGTGCCAGACTATTGCATAGTCACGCGCAATTAAAACACACACCGCGTTGCCGTATAAATTGCGTGTCTGGATCGATAAGATTAGGCTGTCCACACGACCCTGTCTCTCACACAAGGTCAAATCCACCCACGTGTCGACATGACCAAGCGCCCATCGTCGCCCATCAACGACGACTACCTGCATTACGAGTTTGCACACGCGCTTGCTGTCCACAGAGGATCCGTGGACAAGCTCGATCAAACACTGGAGCCCATCATGCCGCAAATCACAACTTACATTCTCAAGAAGGTGGCGGACAAGATCACGATCGATGGCGCCAAGGCTGAGTTTGACGTGGAATCCCTGCTTGAAAAGTACGGTCTCCACGCCACGACGCATAAACTCTTCGTGAATCGCGTCCGGGCGGCCTTGGAAGCCCACTGTCCCTCGTTGATGATCAGCTACGACTGCGTGTTGTCGTTTACAAAGAAACTCGTGGTGCGCTACGAGCCGCGTCAGAGGTACAGCAACCTGGTCTACACCGTGAAGCAACACCTGCCGGTCGTCGGCCTGCCTGAAATGGTCGCCAACTATGTCATGGGACCCTGGTGTCGCCCGAGGGGCACGACAGATTGAATGTGTATTAAACTACTCTTGGCGCCCACGCTTGGCACGGGGTTCCTCCACGGGGGCCTCGGCCTCGCGTTTCTCGGCGGCGTGCTTCAGTCGCATTTTGTAGAGGTACCGAAGCTGTCCCATGTATGAGCGTTCGTGATCCACGCGTCTGCGGATGTAGTACTTCTTCAGTGGCACCGTCTGCTTGGAGTGGTCCGGGAACTGGCTGACGGTGCGAGCGGTCCCGATGAGTCCTCGTGGAATGGTGGACAGCCACGTGACTTTCATGAGATCGATTGATTGCACGCGGTGCAGATTGTTGCGCAGCTGAGATGCGGTGCGATGCGAATCCTTGTCCGCCAGTAGGTCGCGTAGCCAGCGTGGGTCGTCGCCGGTGTGGCAACGTGCGCGGTAGATCACGCTTCTCAGGGTGATTGGGCCGTTCTTCGTGACGCCGAAGGCACAGTAGAGTGGAATGGATAGCACGTCGCGCAGGGGTGGTGGGTGCTTGGCGTGCCAGAGGGCGACAAGGTATCCTGCCCACACGTCGGTTCCCCTGCCCCCTGGCAGCTGGCGCACCATGAGATCCATGTCCTTGAAGCGCTCGAGCACGGGCACGGTCTTGCATTGCGTATAGACGCCGTAGTTGAAGCGGGCCAGCCGAACAAACGTCTCCGCGATCATGAACTCAAACACCCGGCGGCGCTCGCCGTTCGACAGGCCTTGTCCACCGACGATGGCGGCGGTTGACTTGCACACAGGAGCCATCCCCGTAAACTCGTCCCACGGCAGCAGACTCAGCAGGCGGATGCGCAGTCCAGGGACCGACAGAACGTACTCCTCGAGAAGGGAAGGCTTGGGCTTGGCGACGGTGGTCATCGGGTGGCGCTGGAGGTCTGGCCTTGGACGAGTGGCCCAGGGACCTCGTGGACTGCCAGACCCCCCCGTACATCAAGGAGGAGGGCTTCTCCGAGTCCAGTCAGAGAGACGCCCTTCTCCTAATATACAGAGGGGGGCCTGGACAGGGAAGCCCTTCCCCTTTTAAATGCACACGTGTCCACTGGGTCCTTTGCGTGGACTGGGATGGCACATTCTGGTCATACTCTCATCGCCCCCGCCTTCCGACCATGGCAACGGAGAACAAGACACCCTCACCGGTCGCCGAGCAAGGGCCATCACCGAAGACCCAGCTCCAGCTGGCATACGAAGCCAAGGTGGCCGAGGCATCAAGGCGCAAGGACAAACAGCTATCACTGATTGCCCTGTTCATTGCGGATCATCTGGCGAAGAGGATGACATCCATGGGAGCAAGTGGGGTGTTTCAGAGTGCCGTTCTACTCCAGGAGTTCGGGATAAGCGACTTGTACAACGACAATTTTGTATTTGTCGGGGAGCTGAGTCCCCACACTCTACGATGGAACATCTCGGTGTCCATCTATGACGGTCATGAGATCAATGCGGAATGGAAGCCAAAGTGAGTCTCATTACAGTTTTATCTTGCATCCGTATCCGTCCTTGTTGCGGTGGCACTGTTGGAGGCAGACAGGCGAGCCAGGCCTGGATGACATGTGACATGCACACATGCCCTTCTCCCTGGTGTACAGAGGGGGTCTGGACAAAGGGAAGCCCTTCTCCATTTTAAAAATGGACGCGTGTCCACTGGGTCCTTTGCGTGGACTTGGGTGGCACATTCTGCTCATACTCTCATCGCCCCTCGCCTTCAGAGCATGGCAACGGAGAACAAGATCATCGCGCAAGTGCTTGACTTTTCATTGGGATCCAAGCTGCAGCTGAAATACGAAGCCAAGGCAGCAAAGGCTGCGGAACAGAGGAGAACCTGGCTGTTTGTCATTGCTAATTCTCTGGCGGAAGTACTGACGGAGGAGATGACGGCATACGGGGCAAAGACGGAATTCAAAATCCAGGACATGCTCAGCTCAATGTCTATTCGCGATTACTTTTCCAACGAAGAGCTTGTCGAAGGCCTGAAGCTCCACAGTCGGCAATACGGCATCTCGATACGCACATCTATCGACGGCGGCAGTGTCATCGCGGAGTGGAAACCACAGTGAGTCTCATTACAGTTTTATCTTGCATCCGTATCCGTCCTTGTTGCGGTGGCACTGCTGGAGGCAGACGAGCCAGGCCTGGATGGCGTGCGGCATGCGTGTGTGCCACGACGTGCGTCGGCACACGCTGCAGCGCACGGTGTAGAAGAAGGGCGTCACAAACACAAGGACGGGCAGGCGCCGCACGCCGTGGATGGCCGGGCCCGTGTACTCGGTGCCGGCGGTGGTGCGACAGTACGGCTGGTGCTCGATGGCGGCGCGGGCCTGGTTGGAGCCCAGCAGCCACGAGAAGGCCGCGCACTGCAGGAGGCAGTAGGGCATGCGGTCCTCGGTGGTGCCCGTGTGGCCGCTGGCCGCCAGTGCGCCGTCGAGCGCGTGCGCCCACGCCGAGAGCACCAGGCAGTCCTCGTACAGGCGCTTCTGGTCGTCGGTGGCGGCCTCCATGCGCTCGAGCTCGAGGGCGCGGCGGCGCTCCTCGTGCCGCATCTGTGCCACTAGCTCGATGGGCGCCGCGTGGCGCGACTCGACGATCGTGTCGACGGGCACGGCGTGGATGTGGCGCAACGGGTCGTCCTCGCCGCCGCCATTCATGGCGCGCGCGTCCAGCTCGGCGTCCGTCAGCCAGCGTCGGTCGCGCATGTCGTAGCGCGTGCGGCACCAGTTGTACTGCTGCCGCGTGCGGTCGTCCAGCTCGGTGTTGGCATCGGCCCACGGCGTGGCCCGCCGCGCGCCGTTGCGCATCTGCAGCCCGATGGCATACGGCGGCAGCAGCGCGCCCGTGAAAAACGCCAGTGCGCACGACTGGAGCGTGCGCGGCGGGTTGGCAAACATGCGGTCGACCAGCGCCAGGCGTGGCACTGCGCGGACGTCGTCGTCGGTGGAAGGCGGCTCGCGCACCAGGCGCGTCACGCACTCGGCCCACTGCAGGAACCGCACGCCGACCATCAGCGCGCGCGTGAGCGTGGCCGGCTCTACGTCGGCCTCGGGGCGGCAGATGGAGTGCACGTGCGTGACCAGCGCGCGCAGGAACGAGTCGGCCGTGGCGCCGTCGGCCAGCGAGCGCGCGAACTCGCGGCTGCGCATGGCCTCGCCCGCCTGCCGTATGAACTGCTTGGCATCGGCGTCGGTGGCCGCCTGGATGGGCGGGCCTGCGATGTGCCGGACATAGGTGTTGGCCAGCACCTCAAGCTGCAGTTCAAAGACGCCGACCGAGTTGCGGCTCGGCGTCTGCACCCAGTCGTGGAAGGACTGGGCAATGTAGGCATGCATGCGCTGCAGCACCGCCAGGTCGCGCACCACGGCGCCCTGCGTGTTCAGCAACTCGACGGCCTCGCGCATGCGCTTGGCCGCCGCCTCGACGTGCCCACCCTCGTAGGCGTACGTGTCGTACAGCAGGCTTGGTCCGTCCTCCAGGTCATCGTCCTCTACTTCGTCTGGTGGCTCCATGGGGCGTATGTGGCGTATCTAGGTACATGTGTCCACATGCGCGCGCGAACGTCGCGCATGCGTCCTGACCCGCGATGTGCCCGGCTGGAGATGGATATACGCTGGCACGACCGCTGCGTCCGCGACCTCGAGGCCGAAATCGAGGAACGCACCGCCATCCTAGACCGCCTGCGTGAAACACTCACCGTGCTGCAACTGCTCCTGCGCCAAGCCATACACCAGGACAACGACGGCGGCGCCGCGCCTCGGACCGAACGACCACGACGACGCGGACGACCGGCGCCCAGCGAGGATGCACCCGAATAAACGAGTGTGATATGTGTACGCGACGCGTGCGCCGTGTCTGTGCCGGACGCGAGTGCCCCCCTCTCCATTCCCATGCGCGACCCACGTCCACGCCACCATACCCGGGGCGCGGCGCGCCGCCGTGGCCCGTACCGCCGATCGCCACCGCGCTACTACCAGGAGCCGGACCGGCCACCACAGTATTGCCACCAGGAGCCAGACCGACCACCCATCGTACCAGTGGACACGCAGGCCGACATGGACGCCGAGCATGAACTGTGCGGCCCTGCGGCAGAGGAGGAGCGCGGCCGCTTTGTGTTGCTGCCCACGAGCGCCGACGTGCTGTCGCGCGGCCGTCTTTCGCCACCGCTGCTGCTGCACCGGAGCGACGAGGTGGTGCGCCACGTGCGCGAGTTAGGCCACGAGGGCGGGCCGCTGCATCTGCGCCGCATGACGCGGCGCCGCTGGCGCCTGGTCTACGCGGGCAACGAGCCGATCTACCTGGACGCAGACTGCTCGGCGGGCCGCGTGTACGTCCTCTACGGCGACCGCCTCGAGTCGGCCGACCGAGAGAGCCTCCGCCTGTACGCCCAGCTCGAATGAACCCATATTGTAGTGACCAAGAAAAGAATTGGACACGTGACACAGGGCCCTTTGACGGGCTCTGCTGGTTCACACTTTCCATCGCCATTCAGTCTGGATGCTTCTTTCTCAGTCTCCCTCGCGCAAACCTGGGCTGCTTGCAGTGGCAGTGACCGTCACGTCAGTGCTGCTCTGCGCGGGCGTGTCGCTCTACGCCCTCGGGGTACCCGCCACGCGGAGGTACGAAAAGGATCCGTCGCAGTTGGCGGCAGACACGTTTGTCAACGTCGGTCCCTTCCCCGTGTCTGAGCATCGACTGGCCGAGCTGCACACGACCCTGGAATGCTGGGCCAGCGCCGGCCGCGGCGGTGCCTGGGTGCGCCAGAGCGGGATGCACACGCTGTGGAACCCGACCGACGCATGCAGCCACACCGACGTGAGCGCCGAGTGTGGCTTCCCGTCGAGCCGCACGCCGACACTCGAGTACGCGTGGGTGCCCTCCCCTGCCTGTCCACGCGCGCCGACCTGGAACCGGACTGCGTTTGCGTCCTTTTGGCCAGCACTCACCAAGATTGCGGTCGTGGGCGACTCGGTGTCGGACGCATTTGCGCGGACGCTGGACGCTGCGCTGAACTGCGCCCCTCAAGGCTCTCGCGTGCGCGTGGTCCACCACCGCGACAGCCGCCTGTCGATGCGCGAGGCGTACATTGATACACAGTCCAACTGCGCCAGCTACGAGTACTACCCGCAGCTGGTGTCGGACGCCTCGGTGCGCGTGGTGGTCTTCAACCGCGGTGCGTACTACGAGGAGACGCCCAAGGTGCTCGCGTCGGTGGAAGCGCTGGTGTCGTCCATGCGTCGCGACCGGCCCGACGTGGTGATGGTCTACCGCACCACGGCGCCCGGGCACCCCGAATGCGGGGCGCACCGCTCCGACCCGCCGCTCAGCCTCGACCAGGTCTTGCAGCTGCGCGCCAACAGCTCTGCGGCCCCCCACCACTGGGACGACCTGTCCGCACAGAACGAGGCCGTGCGGCGCATGCTCGCGATGCGCCATCCACACGTCCTGGTGCTGGACGTGGAGCCGATGACGGAGCACCGGCGCGACTCGCACCGCGCAGACTGCCTGCACTACTGCACCCCGGGCCCCATGGATGCCTGGGTCGAGGCCCTCGGACGCCTCTTGTATGCACTCGGCAAAGCCGTGGACCACCCACAATAAAGCAGAATTTGGGGCTTCAATCCAACACAAATCACGCGTCGGATACAATAGACTGCGTGTCATCTCCAGGAGCGTAGAAACACACGGGCGAAGTAGTAGGTCTGGACGCAGAGGCCGATGACGATGGCTGTCGGTACGATCCAGACGAGGTGAATCGGGTCCATGTGACGCGGCCGAGCGTTTGGACTGGGGTGGGGGCGATGGAATGTGGCTCTCTGGGTATCCAGAAGTGTGTGCCGTGGCAGCACGGGTACCTTACGACTGATGAAGGATGGACATGTGGACGGGATGGTGGGTACACGTGGCACACTCGGCAGGCACAACGCGGGTATTCGTGGCCAGATCTCCATCGCACCCGCTCTTCGATGACAGGCATGGAAGACAAGGTCGTCGCGTCCTGGAAGGCGTTCTTCGAGACCGCCCGCATGAAGTGGGAAGACCCTGTGGTGCGCGCGGCACGGATGCTTCGCATCAAAGAGGAGGAACTGTCTGTCGTACTTGCGGAGACGGGCATAAGAGCCCGGTGGTCCAAAGACAGAGAGTTGGAGCAGCTGCAAGAGTGCATCGATGAGACAAACATCATCCTGATGCGCCTCCTGCCATTGCGGGACACACTTCCCAACACCAAGGCCGTCGTACCGCCGTGGCACGTCGTGTCGAACGAGGAGAAGCGCGCATGGGGATGCCGCCTCCTCGAGGAGTGTCTCCGCGTGCGAGTGTCTGACATTCGCTATGGATACCTCGATCCTAATGACGAGGTTCAATACCGTCACATCGTGTTCGGTGACAAACTCTGATAAACTCGTGTCACGCGCTACCCTTGGTGTTTCATTACCCTTGCATGGTCCACCGAGCGGAAAGCCCTCGGTAAGACACACGTCCGCCAGGAATTGCAGCGACACCGTGTCCACGGCCGCCTCGTAGACCGTCGTGATGCTATTTCCGTCCTCGTCGACCCCGGGGTCTGGGGTTAGACCAGAACACCAACTCGGATGGCAGGATCGTTCGTCTACACCGACGGACGACACACTGCGATCGTCAGGGTCGACGAGCGACAGAACAGCATTACGACGATCTACGAGGGCTCGCCACCCGTCGTGGACATGATGTCGCCGCAATTCCTGGCGAACGCGACCGCCAGAATCGTCTCTGGATTCACTGGTCAACCATTCCAACCGCCAGTCGTGGACATGAATCGCTACAGGATCTCCGTCGACCCGCACAACATGACCGTGCGCGCGTCTTATTCCGCCCAGTGAACACGTGTACGCGATGAATGTATGAATCACGAGGCACACCGTCTCCTCTTGCTTGTGACGACCGGTCGATGGACGACGCAGGGTTTGGGTGTGCACACGGGCGCGAGTGTGTAGCCCAGACGCGCGCAGAACGGCTCAAGCCACGCCGAGACAAACCATGCTCTGGGCCAGGTGGCGTCACCGATGCGCACGTCCTTGTCCTCCACGTGCCATGTCGGCAGGGTGGCCTGGCGCCGGGCGCGGTGCACCGCCTCCATCGCCCGTGCAACCTCCTTGCGGTCGTCGGCGCTCAGCAGGCGCGCTTGGCGCGGGTCTTGGTGGTGACGCCCGGCCTCGCGCAGATGCACCACGTCTTCCCAGACCTCGGCGTCCACGGTGTGCTCGCCGAGGCGGTAGACGTGGCGGACGTAGGTCAGCACCTGCGCGGCGCTGAGGAGGGCCAGGCGCTTGGCGTTTGCGTAGAGCGCCCAGGTCGGGTGGCGCGGCACGTCCGGCTTGTTGACCACACGCACGGCGCGCTCGTGGAGGTCAGACACGGAGCGTGGCGTGGTCCACTGCGTCAGTGCCTGTGGGCTCACGCCCAGCAGCACGCGCACGCCCTGCACAGGCGTGTAGTGTGTTCCTGCGCCAACATCGCGTGCCCATGCCAGCCCGCCAAACGTCGTGGACGCGTCGAACGGCGCCGGCGCCACCTCGCACGCTACCAACTGCAACGCGTCTGCCATTCTTGCGGTTACTGTAAATTTTAGTACTCGGGTTTAGAAATAATAAGCCCAAAGCATCGCAGAGTCGCACCGGGAGCTGGCGCGCGAGGGTTTGGACTTAGGAGCGGGCGTCCTCTCCGAGCAGGCGAACGAACGAGTCGAGGGACATGACGAATGCAACCGCGTGGGCACGCAGGCCCTTCACTGGAAGCACATAGACGCGTTCTGTGACGCGCACGGTCTTGGAGCCAGCGACCATGGAGATCTCGCACGGTGTGCGGCGTGCGACCTTGCCCACAAACACAGAGCCGAAGAACAGCGGCATGTCGACGGGCAGGGGTTCGGTGCACTCGAACTCAACGGGCACGGTGTCATACTCGGTCATCGTCGTTATGCGCGATGGACGTGTGGGCTAGGGCTCTGTTTACCACCATTGACCACATGTAGAGGAGGCGCGTCCCGTGTGGACCTCGTGGAAAGGGGCGAGTGTGGATATGTGTGCCTCGTCGGAGGAGTGTTCAAGACATGCGATTCTTCCCTCTGCTCCTTCTGCTGGCAGTCGCCAGTGTCTGTGCCTACCATGCACCCTCGGTGCCGTGCACCAGCGACGCGGTGTGTGAGGCACGGCACGCGGGCCGCTGCGCGCACTCGGTTCGCGGTCCGGCGTACAGCCGGTGCCGGTGCCCATGGGGCCAGCGCCAGCGCGACCTCGTCTCGGCCGCCTGTGAGACCGAGTCGGTGCCCAATGTGTCCACGCCGTACGGCGGCGTCATTGTGTACGGCGACGCGCTCGACGGCTCGCGCTACGAGGCCGTGCCGCAGTGGCCCGCCGTGTGGTCGTGCGACGCCTGGGCGTGCCGCTCCCAACCCTCCACCGACACGCACTTTGTGATGGATGGCTATGACCTCGCACTGCGCACCTTCTTTGCCGCGCCGCCCTTCCCGCTCTCGCCGTTGGACGTCCTGGTGATCTGCGGCGCCGGGCGCCGCTTCTTCGTGAACTCGTTCGCGCCGGCCGCCAGCGCCGCCGCCGGCAGTCTGCCCACGCACGACCGCCACTGCATGACCTGCGCCGAGTGGTGCGGCGTGAACGGCACGTGCGCCGACCCGTCGACCTTTGCGTGCGCCTGCGCTCCAGGGGTGGGCGGCGCGCGGTGCGACCTGGTGGCGCTCGACAACGCGGTGCGCGCCGCCTCGGCCGTCGTGGCCATCGGCGTCTACACACAGCCCGTGGTCGGCTCTGCGTCCGTCGACCTGGGCGGCGCCGCGCTCGCGCTGGCCACGCTCGGTGGCAGCACGGCAGACGTGCCCGTACTCGCCTCGGCACCCGTGGTCGCCGAGGCGCTGACCGAGGCCACACCGGGCGCGACCGGCGACACGATCGGCACGCCGGCCTGGGACCTCGTCTACGAGTCGTCTGTGCTGGACGAGCGCCACGTCGCCGCGTCGTCGTCGGGCTCGTCCACGGCCTGGAGTGGCGGTGCCTGTCTCGCCGACACGGACTGTCTCGCGACACAAGAGTGCGTGATCGACGTCGCCGCCACACTTCTGGGCACGGCCGTGGTGCGCGTGTGCGTGTGCGCGGCCGGCTACGTGCCGGTGCAGAACGCGACCGCGTCTGCGCTGCAGTGCGCGGCGTCGCAGGTCGTGGCTGTCTTTGGTCTGCGCGTGGACACGTACGCGACGCGCGGCACGCTCACGGGCCCCGTGGGCTCGGTCTACATTGTGCGCGCCGAGACGGCGCTAAACAGCACCGTCGTGGGCGCGCAGGCGCTGCCCTTCATGCCGTCCACCACGCGCGCCGTGCGCGTCCTGCCCGCCTTTGTCAAGTGCGCCGCCGGCGCCACGACGCGCGTCTCGGCGTCAACGTCGCCGGCCACGTGGTGCGCCGACTGTGCGTGGCGCTGCAACGGGCGCGCCGAGACGTGCGACGCCACCACCTGCAACTGCACGGCGCCGTTCGGCGGGCCGACCTGCAACGCCTGCGCCGACGCGTCCTACCTGATGCCCAACTGCACGCGCTCGCACAGCAACTGCTCGCTCGAGGTGTGCTCTGGACGCGGCCTGTGCGTCGGCGAGGGGGGACCGTGCAACTGCACTGCGGGCTGGGTGGCGCCCTCGTGTGCACTGGCGCCCCGTGCCTGTGGCGCCGCCCAGTGTACGGGCCACGGCGCGTGCCTCGAGGACGGCACGTCGTGCGTGTGCGACGCCGGGTGGACGGGCGACACGTGCGCCGTGCGCACCGCCGAGCTGCAGGCGGTGCTGTGCGGCGCACACGGCACACTCGACCCCGAGACGCTGGCGTGCACGTGCGACACGGGCTGGACGGGAGCGGACTGCGACCTTGCCGATTGTGGCGCGCACGGAGTGCGGAGCGACCCGACGACGTGTGTGTGCGACGCCGGGTGGACGGACACGCGCTGCCGCACGAGCGTGTGCGGCGTGGACACGGGCGCGCTGGTGAACGGCACTTGTGTGTGCGTGGGCGTCTTTCGCGCCAACACGGCGGGCACCTACCCGGTGTGCTCGCGGCACGTGTGCGGCGCCGGTCAGCCGACGTCGCCCGTGTCGTGCACCTGCGACGCCGGCCACACACCCGACGTGCTGGGCGACCCGGTGTGCGTGCCCGACCCGACGCCTGTGCTGGCCTTCCAGCGCAACCCCTTCCGGCAGCGCGGCCGCCTCGACCCAACCGCCGCGCGAGGTCCCGTCGTACTGGCCTACATCTACGCTGCCACCCTACTCATCATCAGTGTTTGGTCTGTCGTGCCGCGCGGCGAGTCCTGGAAGCGGCTGGCATGAATTTGTTTATCACCAACGACAGGCAGCCATCACGATTTGAACCATTGCTGCCTTCTCCTTGTGAGTAAAAACATTCTCGCCCCGGAAGCCCCGGTGATACACAGCAACTTCCATGGAGTTGCACAGCGCGTCCACGGTCTGCCGCGCCGCCGCCTCGAGCTCTGCATAGTTTGACTTCCACCTTGGATCCCACTCCTTCCTATCGGCTCCGCTGCCCGCCACACACACATCGTCAAGCGTCTCTTGTGCATCGACCGTCGTCGGCTGATCGGGAGGGCTCAGACGTCTTCTGTGGACCGTGTGGTAGCGCGTGTGCTCCAGAGCGTCTGCTCTGGTCCACGCCTTTCTTGTGTGTCTTTTCTGACCGAGGTACAGGCGGTAGAGTTCTTCAGCCACTGTCTCGTCGGGGAGCATGGATTCGAGCCACCTCTGTGGCAGGGCGCGCAGCGGATGCTTGCTGTTGCCCAGCTCGCATGCAAAACAGTAGCGGTCAGTCCATTTACGGATGAACTCGGCGTGTTCTTCATCGAGTTTTCCCAGCTGGAACTCGATGTCCTGGAGACAAATGGATATCTTGTTGGCCATGGCGTTGGCCATTCTGGCGGAATCTTCGTCCGCCATCGTTACGGCTTCTTCCAGAGTGGCAACGGCACGCCGCAGCTCTTCTATCTTTGTGGACTGGCTTCTGTGTAGAGCCGCGCGGCGTGCCTGAAACCACGCGTCCTGCTCTTCGAATGGACTGGTGATCATGGAGGCAGGTTGGCAAATGGAACTATGACTTACGCTGGGTGTCCAGACTTGGTACACGTGGACACACCAGTCGCCAGGCGAATGCATAGGTGCACGGCCAGGGCTTGTCTCTGACATAGATTCGTACGCCCACGTCCCATGTCGTCGCGTCAACACTACGTGTACTATTATCATCCTCTTCCGTCACCGGAAGACCGAGAGGTGATCGGACGCATGCTGGACAGTGCACGGGGCGACTGGACACTTGAGGAGACGTCTGAACTCGAGTCCGCAACGTTTGCCGTCTCGAGCAACGAGGACGAGATGTATCACTACTACCGAGTGATCCATCCACAGACCATATGCTTCTTCCGGATCAGCCTGAACCAGCGCCTGGAGCGCGGGGAGTCTGTGTCGACACCTGTCAGGCCACCCGTCGAGGACTGTCCTCTCTTCGCCGGTATTCTAGTCTGGTGGGACGAAACACGCAAGATGTACTTTTATGGACACGAGCCCGACCTTCCTGAAGAAGCTCGCCCCTGTGCCGAATACAACTTTGGGAAGCGGCCAGACATCGAGGCCTTCATCCGCGGCGAGTACGTAAAGCAGGAACCCGAGGAGGGGAGCGTGTGCACAGTACTTTAAATACAACAGGACCTCCTCATGCATCCAGTCTGGTTTCGTTGACGTACGTGTGCGTGGGGTCGTAATGTTCGAGACGCCAGGTGTTCCAGGAGGAGATCTTCTGGACGTGCCCATCGAGGCGAATGCAGGTCTCTTCTCCTTCCGGTTCGTTCTTCTCATCGGGACGCGTGTCGCAGTAGTGCCCGAGGTGCCAGCGTGTCTCGGCACCGTCGACGCTACGCATCTTGCGGACGCGCAGCGTCTTGCCAATGGCCACCAGGCGGAAGAAGACGTGGTTGTGCTCGAGACCCGTGTACGACTGGTCATAGGTGAGGATGTCGCCCACCTGGAGCGGACTGCCGTCTTTGCGCGTGAGCGGTTGGATGGGCTCGGGCTTTGCCCGGCGCTTGGCGATCTCTTTCGCTGCCTGGCTCCTCCGCTCGTCGGCCCTCTTCCTAGCTTCCTTGTTCAGACGGAGGCCATACTGTGGATGGAAGGTCAGCTCTGTGCCAGCGGCCGCCAGTGTGCAGTAGGGCTTGGTGCCCGCGTGGGTGTAGAGACCACGCGTTTCGTCGGCCCTGATGCGGACCGCCGTGTATCCGTACTTTTTGATTTCGGGCGGCCCGCACAGCGCGTAGAACTTGGGCTTTCCCTTGGGCACGGCCCTGACCTGAAGTGGGTAGTACATGTACGTCTCTCTGGCTGTGCCACCGGCCTTCTCTTTCTCCACCTCGGCGGCCATGGCCCAGTTGGCGTACGCGACGAACTCCTGAATGTCGGCGGGGATGGTCGCCATCTGGGCGTTGGTGGTGTGACGACCTGTCGACAGGGAAGCAATGGGTACACGTGTACAGGGCTTCATTCAGAATCGTACAGGCGAACTTCGTAGAATGTGCCCGGGAGGACGCATGCGCCCGGGCAGCAGCGTTCCTTGCCCGTGGTAACGGCGGAGCGCCGGAGCTTGTCGGGGTCGTGGGGCTTCTCGGTGGCGATAATGTGCTCAATCATGTCGCGGATGGTGCTCTCGGTCGTGGGCCGGAAGGTGTAGGTGCAGCCGCACAGCGGCGTGGTCATCACCAAAAGTTGGGCCAGGCCATCGTCGGCCATGTGCGTGCGTCTGTGTTATGGCGGAATGTGACCCAGAGGACTGTGTGCCACCGCCGTGGGCG
>JACCDT011357064.1_pt1 | contig 28728 bp, 28 predicted proteins | sample 7446291 | NCBI WGS metagenome assembly JACCDT01 (sample SAMN15323446, study PRJNA562643) | freshwater metagenome | isolation source: river surface water | place: USA:Blue River Watershed | collected 2017-08-17 | reverse complement strand
ATAGATTTCAAGCTAATACCTATAAGGATAAAAGAGTTTTATCTTTGATATTTCTTGGATTACAAGTTATTGAACATTGCATTGAGGAAATAACAATTCATGATATGTTATCATCTTTACTCAAAACCCAGGAAATAGAGCAACAAAATGGTGAAAACCAGTAATTATATGAATAAATTAAAAATTAACTTGATTTTTTATGAAAAAATTTTGTGGGGATCACTTAGGGTACTTCCCCAAGGGGAAGAATTAATCCGTCCAACTTAAAGAGCGTGAACAATCTTTCTATAAAGTACGCCAGACTGCGAAAATAAAAATTAGAATAAAAGCTTTGATGAAAAAATTATCATATGGTAGAACTTTAATTTTAATCATTTTGAACTTAGTCAATATATAGCTTATTGGATGATTCCAAATAAGTTGATTAATAATTTGTTTGCTTACCGGATTTTTGATTCCATAAATTGGAGACTCATGATCAGATATATCTGGGTTTGATGATGCACTTAAGATAAATCCACGTTGCGGGGTTATTGGCTTTAAAATATTTTCACAAATGATATCAAAGCCAACAAGCTTCATACCAAGCACTCTTGCAGCATGGCAGAGTAATTCCGCATTTTCTTTACATATATTATTACCTAAAGATTTATTAATGCCACCTCGACTAGGGTGACTAGTATAATTAATAGGTATTGTTTGCTTGTTATCTAAAATAGTCTCGTAACTTAAATTAAGTTCTTTTAATCGAATATTATACTCTTCATCAATTTCACTCAAAAACATTGATTTGGTTAAATGATGGTTGTGGGTATAGGTATGCATAGCAATTAATTCAGCTATAGTATGAATGCCGTCACCTACAATCATCGTTGGATAGCGTTGAATTACACCTAATATTTGATTATTAAAAACTAAAACACGATATGATTTCAATGACGCGTGAAATTCTTCAATGACCATTGATTCATATTTATAAAAAGATTTGTTTAAATGTTCATATAACAATTCTAGACTTGTAATGTTACTTATTACATCTTCATAAGTTACGGAGGGTGTACAAGGTCGAATAATAAGCGGAAACTTAAAATTTGTAATAATCTCTTCAATAGCTTTTTGGTTAAAAACTTCTTTTGAGCAGATAATCATCTTAGGAACAGGTAGATTAGCTTGATTTAGCACAAGATTTAAGTATTGCCTGTTTTCAGCAATATAAGCATTTGAGCTTACATTAAAAGGAGTTACTCCACTCCGAAAGTAATAACGTTTATTGCTAAGAGCAACATAGAAACCAGCAATATCTTGTTCATAGGTAATAAGCAGGCCAGATTCCTGTGCGCTTTTATAATATAACTGTGAATTGATATCAGTAAACATGAAGTTATCTTGTAGCTAGCATTTTAGGTTTAAAAAATATTTTTATTATATTTAATAAATATGAGACAGGATGTTTATAAATAAGCTGTTTTAACATATTATCGATCAATTTATTAAATACAACATGATTATCTACGGTATTATATAGCGTCAGATCAGGTTGTGAATTTACACTTGAGATTACACCAGCTGATTTTAATGGCTTATCTAAATCAATGCAGTTGATTTCAAAACTTACTAATCTTAAATCTAAAATTTTTGCAGCAGCTGAAAATAAATCCAGATTAAATTCAGGAAGTTTGCTATCAATATTTTTATATAGTTTAATTTTTTTATTGAGTATTACACTTTTTTTTGCGCCAATGACAGACTCTAAGCTAATATTTTGCTCAGCTAGACAAAGAGGATCAATAATAGCAGAAGTATCAATCAAATTTTTATTTAATGACTTTCTTTTGGCATTTGCTTGATCTATCAATTCCGAGAGTGTTTTAGTTCCATCACCAACAACAGAAGGATAATTTATTTTACATATAGCTATTACTCTTCCATCAAACATGAGAACATTATAGTCATTAGGGTATTGACAGTTTTCTTCAATAGTGAGCCATAAATGTTCTTTTGTTAAACAAGCTAACTGATGTGCTAACTCTGAAATCTCAAAAACTTTTTGGGGCGCATAATCTTGTTGTAAGCTAAGAGTAGGTTGAATAGACAAAGGGAATTTAAAAGTATTTACAATATTTTTTAACTCAGGATCAGACATAAGCTTTTCTGTGTTTACAGAATGAGATTTTATAATAGGCAGTCTTGCACCAGCAAGTAAACTATTAAGACAGTATCTATTGCTAGCTATACTTGTACTACTAGTATTATTAAAAGGGGTTAGTAAATCTTGAAAGAAGTATTTTTGTTTACCTAAATTTATTGAAAATGCACGGGCTTCAGGCACTAAAGTAATAGGTAACTTCAGTTTATCTGCCCGATGATAAAATAACGCAGCATTTTTTTTGAGCTTACTAGTCATAATTTTTAAGTAAATCGTTCACTTTATATTGATCTTCGCTCATCATCCCGAGTAAGGGGGATCACTCAGCTCAGGATGAAAAAATAATATTTTTTATCTCATTTTCTTATGTTCAGCTGGGCAAGTATCACTATGTTTATGAGCTGCTGTTGGACAAACACCTTCGGCATGACTACCGCAGTTACATGGATAATTAGTACACGCGCTTAATAACAAACCAGCTAGAACGAGGGATACGAAGGTAACTTTCTTCTTCATTTTATTCTCCAAAATATAAATTTATAAACACTACCAGATTATAGACATAATAGAATAATAATCGCAAATGACATTATTGGAAATGATTTTATTAACAAAGGCGCAAAAAAAAGCCCTTAATCAAGGGCTTTTATCTTTTGAACTAATTATTTACTCTAGTTTTCTGTTAATTGCTCTTAGATTTTTCTTAATTTCTTTGAGATCTTCTTTGATTGTATCAGGTTCTTCATCATCTTTTTGACTTTGTTGCATTCCATCCATAATTGCAGCAATAAACAAGTTCAAGACAATAAAAGCTGTAACTAACATAAATACGATAAAAAATGCCCAACTGTACGGATTGGTTTCATTCACTTTTCGAATGATGTTACCAGCATCATCAGAAACCATTAGCTGGAATAAAGTTAACGCAGAGCTTTGTAGTGTACCAAAATCTTCAGGATAGCCTGTTCCAAAAAGATTGGTAGCCAATAGAGATCCGACATACATGAAGATTATTAGCAAACTAGTGATGGAACCGATGCCCGGTAAGCTGGCAAAGAGAGCGCCAATAATCTTACGTAAATTAGGGAATTTAGTAATCAACCTAAAAACCCTTAAGACCCTTAGCGCCCGAAGTGATGATAAAGCTTCTGAAGCTAATAGCGAGCATAGTATAATAAATACATCAAATAAGAACCACGGATCAGTAAAACATTTTTTAAAGCCGTGAACATATACATATATAGAAAGTTCGAGTATGAAGATACCTAAAATAATGTTATCAAGTACATTCAAAACAGGACCAACTTTTGCCATTATAAATGGATAAGTTTGCAAGCCCAGCATTACGGCATTAAATAAAATTATCGAAACTATAAAATAATTAAATCTCTCTGTTTTAATTAGCCTCGCTAATTTTTCTCTCATTAGATTATTTTGTGACATAGATTAATTTTTATTTTTGGCAATTATTAGTACTGAATTAAGTATAGCTATTGTTTAGAAATCTGGTAATCAAACTAATAATTTTCACAGCGATAAAAATTTGTGGAGATATTATTTTAAGTGGTTTTATCCCGAGCTGAATTATGTCTAGCCTGTAGCTCTGTATTATTATAACGGTCAGTAATTGCACTTGAAGAATGACCTGCATCATCACGTACATGTGCTATTGGTCGGCCTCGTTTATTTATATCATCACTAATGCCAGTATGGCGAAGCCAGTGGACTGTAGCTTCTTGCAGCATTTTCGCTTCATCGATAAAGCCCTCACTAATCATACGTTCTATAGCTTTATCAAAACATCCTTGAACAATAAATCTAATTTGTCTGTCGCTGGTTACTGGGCCATTCCCACGTAGATTATGAACTAGCGGAGTCTGTTCACCAGGAGATGGCAGGGGAGGGAGCTCTCTGCTATTTCGGTATCGTTTTAAAGCGGTTAGCATAACATCAGGAATTGTTATTTCACGCTCTTTATTACCCTTGCTTATAGTTTTAAACCACCAATTACCATGGCCATCTTGAAAAAAATCTCCCATCTTTGGTTCCCATCTGGCATCAGCAACTAGCTCAGAAATACGAAGATAAAGTAGATAGAGCATAGACATTACAAAAAGTGTACGTTCATGAACAATGGGATTTTCATTAGCCATTGATTCAGCAGTTTCAATTACAAAATCCCATTGTAGTTCAGTTAATCTACGTACGCGTTGTTTGCTTTGCTGTTTTCGAATGTATTTACTTTTTTGTCTAATTTGTGCGATAGGATTTGCGTTAACAATATTTTCGCTCAATAAGCTGTTATAAAAACTACCTAGAGCAATAAAAATACATGTAATTGCTTGTTGTGATAATTTGAAATCTTTTATATTAGCCTCATAGCCATCTTTAGTAGCAGACTTTGATAATCTCATGACAAAGAGTCGCCATTCTGGGTTAGGAGTTCTTTTAGCATTCTTGGTAATAAATCTGGATACATGTTTGGTACCAATCCATGATTTGGGTGGAGAAAGACAAAACTCTATATAGTTCTCTATATCTGATCTGTCTAAATCAATAACTGACTTTTGAGCTATATTCCAAGACCATTGTAAGAGTCTCTCAAGCTCACGACGATAAGATTCAAAAGTAGCTTTGCTGCCATTATATTGGATTAAAAACGATTTAACGTGTTTGAAATCATCTTCTGCAAAAGAAAGATGGCTTGTGGATAATAAAACTTGATCGTTCAAAAACTCAAGATTATCAATAATTGCTAGCGGAGGGGACGTGAGATTCTTATTCATGGTAAATGGTAAATAGTAAACGGCTATAAGATAAAATATATAATGTCTAGTTCTAATATAGTAAATGAATTATCTGTAAGTATATAGTATAAATCCACTTGACTAGTTAACATACTTAAGGCATTATAGCCAGATTAATACATATATTAATGCTTTTAGATATATATGCGTTGTAACTCTATGATTTTAGGTGCCTCTAATGTCTAACACTATTAATTTTAAGGATAAGCTTAAATTTATCAGCCAATATTTCTTGGAGTCTGATGAAAAACTCAGCGCCTGGTTGTTTTTAATAGGGTCAATAGCCTGTGTCTTTGCGCTAGTAGGTTTAACTGCTGTCATAGCCTGGTGGTCTGTAGGGTTTTGGGCAGCGTTGATAGCCATGAATTGGGCTTTATTCCAAAGCAGTATAATTGTTTTCAGTGTGCTTGTTACATTTTATGTTGGACTTTCTTGCTTGCAAAACTATCTGGTTGATAAGCTCTGTATTCGCTGGAGACATTGGTTATCAAAAAAAATGCAGTGGGATTATCTGTCACCAAAAAATAAAGCGTATTTACGTTTAGCTATTTTCACCCCTAAAAAGGAAGAAGTTGATCAAAAAACTGATCAAGATGATAAAAAAGATGATATAGATAATATCTCGCAAAGAATTCAAAGTGAAATAAAATCTTTTGTGACTGATAGCATGTCATTAAGTTTAGGTTTTATTAAATCAGTTATCAGTCTATTAACGTTTACTTCAACACTATGGGTTGTTGGCGGAACGCTTTCATTTGCACTAGCAGGCTTGAATATTGTTATTCCAGGTTATTTAGTTTGGATAGCTTTAATTTTTGCTATTGTCACCACTGCTATTACTTGGCGAATTGGTTCGCCCTTAACTGCCTTAAATAAGAAAAAAGCTATTTTAGAAGCTGATTATAGAATATGTATAGACAATACTAAGAAAGATGCCCCAGGGATTGCTTTAGAGCGAGCTGAGTTATTTTATAAGCGCAAACTTGAATTAAAACTGCAAGCCATAACTGCAGTTTCTAATTCTATTCTTAAGGTAGATAATGTCTTAACAGCTTTTAGAAGTTTTTGTGCGCGAGTACAGTTTATGTTGCCTCTTACTGTTGCAGCCCCACTATACTTTGCTGGTAAAATCGTGTTTGATCAATTAAATCAGATATCAATGTGTTTTACTGAAGTCACTGATGCCTTGGGATGGTTTGCCGATTCATATGAATCTATCTCTTGGTATAACATTTCGCTGAATAGATTAGTAGCTTTAAAAAATGCAATAGAAATAGATCCCGCTGCGAACAAGAAAAAAATTGTAGTTAACAATACCCCAGACGCAGAAACAATTAGAATAAGCTCATTAACAATCGAGGCTTTACAAGAAGATTCAACAAGTAAGATTCTGATGAGAAATCTAAATTTAGTTTTTAAAAAAGGTGAGCATGTTTTTATCCAGGCTCGAGCAGGATTAGGTAAAAGCTCATTATTCAAAGTATTATCAGGTAATTGGCCTTACGGAGAAGGAGAGGTAACAGTACCGCCTTTAGAAGAGATGTATTTTGTACCTCAAACACCCATATTGGGTGGGCAAACTTTGCGAGCTATTCTTGCATACCCTCATCATGATGTTACTATATACACTGATGACCAATATACAGATGCTCTTACAGCGGCAGGGTGTTTGCAAGATCTTAATTTGAGTAGAGATTGGTCCACGCTTTCTTCAGGAGAAAAGCAGCGTGTGTGTTTTGCCCGGATATTATTAAAACAACCTAAATGGTTATTCTTGGATGAAGCAACAGCATCATTAGATGAAGAAGGCGAAAATTTTCTTTATGATATGATCCGACGGTTATTGCCAAATACTACGATTATTAGTATAGCTCATCGCTCGACTGTAGCTAAACATCATCATAAAATTGTGAAATTTAGTTCCGAGGGTGTTGATTCCGATACTGTAGTCGAAGAGTTACCTGTTGTAGTTGAAGAGGTACCTGTTCCAGCTTTAGTTTTAGCGCCTGTTCTTCAGAGAATCCAGCGAACTTTAAAACCAGACACAGCTGCAAGAAGCAGGATGCGCTCGCGTAGTTACTGATGCAATTTTAAGAACGCTATGATATTCTTGGCGATAACGAAATTGATATTATAACTAGCTTGATTAATAAGGATATTTAGATGTTTAAAGATTATAAAAAAATTACTACAGATATCTCAGGTGCAGTTGCTAAATTAAGTAAAAGCTTGCCTGACGTTATGTCTGGCTTTAATAGCTTAATGAAATTTTCTACTTCTGAGGGCGGAGCTTTAGAACCCAAAACCAAAGAATTGATTGCTCTTGCTTTGGGTATTGCAGCTCACTGTGATGGCTGTATTGGCTTTCATGTTCAAAAATTAGTAAAGTTAGGCGTTACCAAAGAAGAGTTTAACGAGTTATTGGGAATGGCTATATACATGGGTGGTGGCCCATCTCTCATGTACGCCGCCGAAGCTTTGATGGCTTATGAGCAGTTTAGTAGTTAATAAATGACTGTTCATATTTGTCCGAATTAATAACTGATGTTAATAATTCGGACAGTATAATTTATTTACTTCGTTTTTTATTGCCACCAGCATTTAACCGAGTGACTGGCAAGCTAGGTGAACAATCAAACCCATGAACATTTGTTCTTGGAATTAATTTATTAATTAAACGTTCAATTCCAACTAATTGTTTCGTTTCATCATTGCTTACGAGTGAAATCGCTTGTCCACTTGCTCCAGCTCGGCCAGTACGACCGATACGGTGTACATAATCTTCTGGTACACTAGGCAGTTCAAAGTTAACTACTTGTGGAAGCATGCTGATATCAATACCTCTAGAAGCTATATCTGTAGCAATAAGTACTCTAATTGTCCCATGCTTAAAATCTGCCAATGCTTTTGTACGCGCACCTTGGCTTTTATTGCCATGAATAGCTGCAGCTCCAATACCTTCTGCAATAAGGTGATGGGTTAATTTATTAGCTTTATGTTTAGTTTTAGTAAACACTAATACTTGTTCCCATTTATTATCTGTAATTAATTTGCACAGTAATCCAGGTTTCTGTTTTTGATTTACCGGAATCAACCACTGTTCTACAGAATGAGCTGTGGTAACTTCAGGGGTAATGGCGATTTCGATAGGGTTGGTTACAAACTTGTTTGCAAGATCTCTAATTTCTTGTGACAAAGTCGCTGAAAATAAAAGATTTTGACGTCGGTTAGGGAGTAGCTTTAAAATTTTACGGATATCGTGGATAAATCCCATATCAAGCATACGATCGGCTTCGTCCAGTACTACTATCTCTAATTGGTCGAACTTTACCGCGTTTTTACTATATAAATCCAATAGACGCCCCGGGGTAGCAACTAGGATGTCTACGCCTCTACGCAGCTTCATCATCTGCGGGTTGATGCTCACACCACCAAAAACAACTGCTGAACTTATATCAACATGTTGGCTATATTTGCTCACATTTTCTGCTATCTGAGCAGCTAATTCTCTAGTTGGCGTTAAAATAAGCGCACGTGCTTGATTAGCATCCGGATAGTCGCCTTTGGCCAATATATTCAAAATAGGTAAGGTGAATGCTGCAGTCTTGCCAGTGCCGGTCTGGGCTTCAGCTACTACGTCTTTTCTACTCAAAACAGCAGGAATAGCCTTTAACTGGATTGGTGAAGGGGTCGAATAAGTGATAGCTTTTACAATAGGTTCCGATAATCCAAGGTCAGCAAAGGTCATAATAGTCTCGTATAAGATATATTTGTTAGAGAAGTAAATAGAAAAGAATGATAGGATACTATGTTAGCTTTAACACGTCAAATTTAACTATTTCTGCACAACTTAAGGCATTTACTTTTCTTGTAGTATCCACAAGCCAATAGAGCTAACTATTATGATCCCCCAGGCGCCAAAAGCCTTGTGTGCCTGATCATTAGAGGCTCTTATCTCCCAGAAAGTATATTTTGTCTGGTCTAGTCTAAATTATAGGGTGCATTTATAATCACTACCTGTTTGTGTTTGGTCTTCAGCAACTCGACGTCTACCTGATATTGACACAACGTTTCTTACTGCTGTAGTCGTATGCTCGACTGCAGCATCTGACGTTTGAGAATGAACACCCTCTATACTTTGGGTACTTTTTACAGCAGGACTAGTTTCTGGTGTTGTTGCTGCATCTAACTTTGTGGTACTACCAAATAATTTATTAAAAGCCCATCCAATCGCAAAAAATGGTAATTTTATAATATATAACAACCCATTAAGAATCTCATCAACAAGTTGCAAGAAAAGACCTTTATTATGATAATCTATCGATGCATAAACATCACTCAAAATCTTTTCTGCTTGTTCAGGATTCTTTATTAATCTATCTAACGTTTTATGAAAATAGTCTTTTTCTCTATTCTCCACGGCGTAGTATCCAGCACCATAATCTAGTTGAATAGTATCTATTTTACTTCGCAGCTCGTCAATCTGCTCAATGGTTAATATGCCGCGAGCAAGGTGCTCACGCGCCTCAAAGTATGCAGGCAAGAACCTAGTTTGTAGATCGCTGATAGTATGTTTATTTGAAGTTAATAATTCATTCAATTGATCAATAGTTAAAGCCTTATGTTCTACCAGACCTTCAACCAGACTTGCAGTTGATTCAAATTGTAACAGGCAAATCATGTTATGACTGATGTGTACTAATTGATCCCAGGTTAGAATGCCCTTAACAAAAAAACGTATTATAGCAGGGATACTTAGGGCATCCTTGAAATAACGGCCGTTATAAGGTGCATCCTGTGCAGAAATGCTCATATCTGCAGTTAAAGTAACACCTTGTTCTAGCAATTGTAATCGTAATTGTTGCAGCGATACAGGCATAAAAGTACTCCAAAAGTTTATTTTCGATTAATTTGTTTATAAGTATGCTATCTTACCAAGTTTGTTAATGGAAAGCAACAAAAATTTTGACTTTGTAGGAATTTTTTAGAGATGACCGCACTAGGTAGATAACAAATAGTTAGTGTAGAATAGTGGCAAACCCACCTAAGCTTAATATAGCCGAGATATCAATCGGTTAGGAAGAAACCACTTATAATCAAAAATGACATTATTTCTATGAGCAGTCAAGAGATAGATAGACCGGCACAATCTCACGCCAAGTTCGAAGGATGATATAATTCAGGATGTATCTAGACGGGCTACCGTGATGTTAGACAGGGGCAGGTCGGTAATGTTTCAGTAATGTTTTATTTTGTTATAATACGTTTATATGAGAAATAAACCCTCTTCACAAACATTAAACCAAAAACATTACGTGACACCCACGGGGCTCAAGAACCTTCAGGTCGAGTTAAATGATTTATTACGTGTACAACGTCCTGAAGTTGTTGCTACAGTAAGCTGGGCAGCCAGTAATGGTGATCGCTCTGAAAATGGCGACTATATATACGGCAAGAGAAGATTACGTGAAATAGACCAACGAATCCGATATCTCACAAAACGAGTAGAAAATGCTCAAGTTGTAGATCCAACTTTCCAACAGAATCAAACACAAGTTTTTTTTGGCGCAACAGTCACTTACGTTCAAGATAATGGCAAACGTATGCAAGTGACCATTGTTGGTATTGATGAGGCTGATCCTTATAGTAATAAAATTAGCTACATGTCTCCCATTGCGAAAGCATTATTAAAATCGGCAGTAGGTGATATCGTTATAATTAAAATTCCTGCTGGCCTGGATAAGCTAGAAATACTAGAAATTTTTTATAGTTGTAATTAATACTTGTAGGCTGATGGCTGAATACATTGCAGCTATTTCCAGTATACTTTAATATTGGAAATAGCGTTTTACCCAGTGGCTTGGGTTCTACTTATTAGTTCAACCACTTTGCATTTACCTAGTTCTTTAGTGAATTAAGATCATATTTCATTATCTTCGCATGCGCCCCTGTGACATCTCTTTCTAGATCATATATATCTCCTGGTAAATCACAGGCCCAAGTGGCAATTCTCTGCAAGTCTTCTGGTGCTAAACTAAATTGTTTTCTCAATGTACTATTTTGTTCAGCATAATTCTGTGGACTTAGCCCAATAATTACTGCATCCGCTCGGCATGATTGTAACAATGCAGCAGTTGCAATATTGGCAATTTTACAGCGATATTTTAATGCTAGCTCATTTAAAATCGAAAGACGTCTCTGAAATTCCTCCCAGCCACAAGCTGAATCAATAATAAGTTTGTATTTTACCAAAGAGCGATTTGTTAATTCTTCTAGCTGTGGTTCTGCTTTAGCAAGCCATTTTTCGCTCAAAAAACCACCGAGTAAAACTCCGTATGCAAAGATCTTGATGCCATTTTTTTGACATAACTCACTTATTCCACGTTCAACCCTTCTATCAAAGAGAGAAACTTGAGTTTGTAAAGAAGAAATTTTAAATCTTTGCAATAATTCTTCAAGGTAAATTGAACTTACATTGGTAACACCTATCTCCTTTATTTTACCAGCATCTTTTAGAGTCGTAAGAATTTCCATAGTATGCATATAATTTTTAACTTCCCAGTCCCACCAATGAAATTGCACAAGATCAATACATTGTACTTGTAAATTTTTGAGACTACGATTGATAATATTTTCTACATAGTTACAATCAATTTTTTGCAAACAATTAAGATCAGGTACGAATTTAGTATGAATTTGTAGCTTTTTTCCTGTGATTTTCGACGCCTGCCCTAGCAATTCCTCTGTACCAAGATAAATATCTGCACAGTCAAAGGTCTTAAATCCAGCTTCAATTGCATTTAAGATAGGAGCTATATTAGTATTATGCCCTGAATGACCTGAAGCCAGCTGCCAACAACCTCTTATAATTTTTGAGTTTTGTATGTCTTGGTTCATTTTATGTCCTCGTCGCTGTCACTTGATGATGGTAAAAAGTTTTCTTACCAATACGCGATATTTTAAATATTCCGCCGCAATTAACATCCGGGCATGCTATTACATGATCAGTAGTGATCCAGTCATTAGGGGCAGTAAATCTTTGCTTTACTGTTAGAATTGGAATCAAAGCAGCAAGACAATAAATGGGGAAACTTTGCCCATCAGGTAGAGAAAAGTTCTCTCCTGAAAGCAAAAAGCTATCCCCTTTCTTATGATTGCAAACCATGGGATTAATGCCATTATTGTCTACTTCAACTTTTATGTCATAGAGTTCGAAAGAATCATTTTTTTGCATAAATTGTCCTTTTTAAGAATGAATATTACGGCTAGTGAAATTAGCATAAAAGGTATACAGATAGCGAAAGTTGTATGGAATAAAATAACACTTGTGTGACAAATCATCGGAGCTAGCGCGGCTGTAAATGATGCGCCCAAGGAGTAGCTAATACAGATCGCAGTATTACGCCCTTGGTTACTGAACAAATCCCCGAAAAACCTCGGTGTGCAAAGACAGAATAACATATGAAAAATATGTAGCAGAATCTGAGCTGCTAAAACAGCCTGATAGGAAATATCCAAAGCTATACCTAAAAGTGGCGCGCTTAGAAAAACTCCCATAGCACCTATTATCATGATTTTCAGATAAGATATCATAAACTTATCTGCAAAATAACCAACACATGGAGGTAAAACAACCCAAAGGCTAAGTAATAATGTATTGGCTTTAAAGATTTGCGCTCTTGAAATGGCAAAATTTTGATAGATAATCTCATTGATATAAATTAATGATCCGTAAAAAACCAAAACCAACATTGATGCAATAATTAAAGCCTCCAAGATCGCATTTTTATTTTTTACAGAGTCAATCAATATGTCTAAGGTATTAGTAGTTGTAATCTTGTGATATTCTTTCATCAAGGAGCGGAAAAAAACTAGGAGTATCCCGACTAATCCTCCAATTAAAAATGCCACACGAAAATTTTCCACATACTGACTTGCGATAAAGCTAGCAAATAGTCCTCCAACATGAGTAGATGAAACAACACATGCGCCATAAAAAGTTCGCAAATGAGGTTTTAGCTCATAGGCATAGGTCATAGCAGATCCATATTCTCCTCCAACAGCAAGCCCCTGCGCAATTCGACATAGGATGAAAATAATTGATGAAGCCATACCTAACATTTGGGCACCAGGAAGAAATGATAAGGTTAAAGTTGCTACTACCATTAAGCTCATAGAACTAAGCAATGATTTTTTTCGGCCATATAAATCGCCAACAAAGCCAAAGCAAAGTGCACCTAAAGGCCGAAAAACAAAAGCAATCGCATACCCCATATAGGCATAAAACAATTTAGTAGAAGTGCTTCTACTCCCAATAAATTCCTCCACCATAGAGCTCGCTAATAAGCTAACTAGCATCATATCAAGGTGTTCAAATGCAACGCCCATGGCAACCGCCATAAAGCTTTTAGTGTCTTTATTCATTTGCATTGAAGTTTCCTACTTTCTTCACTGACATCTGCATCTTTATATACACTTATACTTTTCTTTTTAATGGCTGCTGATTTTTCAATCCACCTTGAGGTATAGGCTTGTGAGTAAGTGTTAAAATTAACATGCATTTGTTCGGGGTGTTGCTCTCGATCTTCTACAAGTTGTTTAACAGCATACGGGACCAAAGTTAGCCCTAAAGTTCCTCCCATTCCAGCTAAAGGTGAACTGTTCCCTGCCGCATCCCCAACGCAAAAAGCATTTCCTATCGAATAGTTGTTGCGTTGACTATTCTTAATGTGTACTGGTTTTTGCACTGATGTAATCAATTCCACCTGCTCTTCTATGCCTTTGTAAGAAAAAACACGCTGAGCCATCATTAATATCCTTGCATGTATATTAGCAAGGTCGAGATCGTTTGACGAAGTCACCGCAACATTGGCTTCATGAGTTACAGAATTAAAAACTATATTCGAGATTTGCAAACTTCCCTCAGAAGTATCAATCACGGAAACAACAAATGTTTTAGTACCGCTATATTTAACATTACCAAAAATCCAGTTTTCACCGGTACATTCATTCTCTATCTCGTTTATAAGCATACCAAGCTTATCTGCTGTTGTAGAATGTGCCCCTTCAGCAATGAAAGATAAACATGGTTCTAACTTGATAGCCTCAGAAATGCTTTCTTTACCTTTGACTTCTACTGCGAGATCGCCTTGTTCGTTATGTAAAACTTCTACTTCTACATTACCCAACAATCGCACTCCAGAATCCATAGCTTTTTTACAAAGAAAAGTCTGCAAATCTTTAATTTTCACGCTGTAAGCGCCAGGCGCGGTAAAGAGCTGTTCAAAATATTCAGGCTCAAACAATAAATTAGCGTTAGATTGTAATTTACTTACATCAGAAATTTCAAGCCGTGTAAACTCGTCTTTTCTGTAGCGCACAAGTTCATGTGAACTAGTTTTTGCAGCAACTTTCGTTTCAAATTCATTTAATAAGTTAAACTTTTTTAGAAAACGTTGCACTTCGATGTCAAGATTTATAAAGTTGAACCGATCAAATGCACTACGTTTCTCAGCGATGATTACTTTGAATCCTTTTGCTAGCAACTCAAAGGCCGAACTTAGTCCAGCTATCCCAGCTCCACTGATGAAGGCTAACGGTGTTCTGGGTCTAAAACTTAGAACACGATCAATATATCTTCGAGTTAAGCTATCAACAGTAATTCTTTCCCGATAGGCTATTATTTCATCGCTGACACTTTCTGAATCAAATATATAAGTTAGTTTTTTTGTTTTTGGCATATCAATAACTCCAACTTTCAAAGCGTTAACTTTAGATTAATTACTATCACACATGGGTGCGTTAAGGTTCATTTTAAAAAATAGAAATTAATATTGGCCTCAAGGCCATAAAAAAACTTTAAGCTTAGGTGTAGATATATTGATAAATTTAGAGGTACACGTTCTAGACATTTTAAAACCACACTAATAAAAAATAATAAAACAAAATAATACCAAGCGATATTAGCGCCAGCACCACCAGTTGATTATTAATTTTTTAAATACGGCCTTTAACATTTGATTGGAACATGACTTATGACTTGATTTCCTAACAGTACATCTTTTACCCATACATGTCAACATTTTTTTTGCTGCCTAGTTAACTCTGCAATGTGCCAAAAGAGTTTTACAAACAATTTAAAAAATTACGTAACCTGGTTAGGAAAATTCAAATTGCAAGTGCAACCGCCCTTGCTAATTCTTAGTAGCGTGGCGCGTTCTAAATCTGTGTACGTATAAAAACATACTGCGCTTGGCCAGAGTTAAGAATTAACTTATTTCCATCTTCAGAGACTAGAAATCGCATACCAGCAAATGGTGGGTCTAATACTACTAATAGTTTTGTGCCTTTATCATCTGTCTCACCACCGATTTGAGATTTCCATTCATCGAACTGTATTTCATAACCAGTACTGTAAGAATTTTTTAATACTTTGGCTTTGCCTAACTTAGGGTTAGTATATTCCCCTAATAATTTTTCAATCCACTTTAGATTGTTATGATTAAGTGATATCTTTTTGGTTTCGTTTTCAATAGATTCTTTAGCAGCATTTATCTCAAAATCCAACATTGCTTGGGCTTTCGGTTTTGCTTCAAAAGTTAACTCTAAAAACTTTTGTTTTACGATACGATTAAAAGCATCACCATCAGATGAATTAGTTAAAATAATCATGCCTATCCCTCTTTCAGGTAAAAAAAATAGCTGTGATGCAAAGCCCATAGTGCCGCCACTGTGTTCAATAACTTTTAAGCCTTGCCAATTACCAACTTCTAAACACAGACCATAAGATTTATCCTCAAATATTTTGATACCTGGTTTACGCCGCTCTAAAATAGATTGTTCACTTATAATACGTTTATCATTTAAAATACCATTATTAAGTTCGAGTAAAAGATCTTTTGACATGTCTTCTGTTGTCGACCATACTGCGCCTGCAGGAGCTATACTGTATATACGGTTTTCTACATTAAAAGGCATTGCACTTACATCACCATTAATTTTAGTAGCATGTGGCGATGCAGCCCCTAATTTAACAGCATCGTTAGTTTTTAATACAGTTCTTGTCATTTGTAATGGATTAAAAACTAATTCTTCCATGGCTATTTTATAAGCTTTTTCTAAGTCAACTTTTGGTAAATAGGCATGCGCAGCTATATAACCGCCAGCCATAACAAGCTCATTAGAATATTGAAATACTTCGCCAACTTTAGTAGTTGGAGCAACTGTTTGCATTTCTAGTAGGCGAGCTTCAGGCTTTATTCCTTTATATTTAAAAACCCATAACTCGTCATTTCTTGGCATTCCGGTTGATGCGCTTACAGTGTCTCGTAGCCGTAATTTTTTTGTAAGCTCTTGGTCAGCTAATTTGAAATTTGGCAGGATACTTACAACTGGAGTTTCCCAGGTAAATATTCTTTTATCTACTAGACTTGCCATCATTAGTGTGGTTAATTGTTTAGTAATTGAGCCGATCATAAATAATGTATCAGGTGTAACTTGATCTGTTGATCCCAACTGTTTTACACCAAATGCTTTTTTATATAGCATTTGACCATCTTTTCTTATAATTGCTATCGACACGCCTGGCACTTTTAATTTTTGCATGCTATCAGTAACAAATTGATCAAAATCTTTAATATCTGAATCAGTCCAGGTTTTGGTTGCATGATCTTTTAATGAAACTTTTTTAAAGCCTGCAGGCTTTAAACTTGCCAGCATAATCATTAACTCAGATTTGCGACGGTCAAAACCAGCATTTCTAGCATCAACTAGGCTAATATAAGCTGTACTATTAAAAATATCGATTCCTGCAAATACTGTGCGATTATCGCTAACAAGAGTATCATAAGTAACCTGACTGTTTTTGTCCCAATTATCCTCTGCTGGAAATAACCTACTCTGTTTGACCTTTAAGCTAAAGGCTGGATTTACTTGCTGCCAAGCCTGATTAGCCAAAGTCGTAAGGTTATCTACTGCTGGCAATTCCAAAAAATATACTGTTAGATCATTTTCTGGCGAAGTAACTTGAATATAATTATCGAACAGATTGGCTTGCCATGAACTGGGTTTAGTAATACTAGTACCACTTTTCATTTTAATTATATTATCATTTTCAGCGGCACCTAATTTTGGTGTTAAAGTACTATGTTTAGCTATAAATAATATGGAAATAGCTAAAACTAAAGCTACGACAATAGCCATAACCAACTGATGTTTTTTTTTGTTTTTAATCATTTACATTCCCAGATTATTTTATCAATAAATTATTGTGTCTGTGTTCCACATCGAGAATACCGACACCTACTTACGCATGCCTTTAATGGGGGTTAGTGCAAATGTAAGTTCGCACCCTATAGCGGATGCAAATTTAATAATTGTTAATAGCGACGGAAAATGCTTGATATCGTCACCACCGCCTGATTCCAAGCGCGATATCGCTGGTTTTTTAGTGTGCATAATATCTGCTACATCATCTTGCGTCATTTTACGCTTGATCCTTGCTTTTTTTAACTGCATAGCAAGATCAATTTGTAATTTAGTCGCTTCATATATAGCACGCGTTTCGAGACTAGCTAATACTTCTTTACGTGATTTATTATCACGTGGTACTGGTTTATATGTCATATTGTTTCACCTCTTTCATGCGTTTTTTTGCTAACTCTAGTTCTTTTTTTGGGGTTACCTGGGTTTTCTTAATAAAAATATGCAATATTACAATTCTATTATTAGAAACAAGACAGAAAAAACCTCTAGCGATACCTTCTTGTCCCTTAGCGCGTATTTCAAATAAGCCTTGCCCCATTGCTTTTGTAAAAGGCATGCCGAGATCAGCGCCGTATTCCAACATTTTATCCAAAATAGCTTCAAATTTTGCTTTAATCGATTTTGGCAATTTTCCTGCATCCTCTCTAAGAGATTGGTTATAATAATTAATCTTCCAGATCACTAGATAGTTTGCCTATTTCTTGTCTAATTTTAGATCTACCGCATAGATACATGTTAACAAATATGTTAACATATTTCAAGTGGTTTATATATTTTAACTGCCCCAGAAGAAGTAATATCATAGGGTTAGAGCTTTAAAAAATGAGCTTCTAATGCATTGAATTTAAAGGGAAAAGAATGGGTAATCCGGCCCCGTTTTGGACTCGGACACAATAATTAATTGACTTTCTGCTTGACGGTAGTTATAATACCAACTTCAATTATCTTTTTATACGAGGCTAGTACCATGAACAATAAACAATTAAGTATTATTGAATCCTGTTCTATCATATCTGTTACCTTAATGTTATCTAATATCCTTCAATATTATTTTTTTGGAAGCTGGATGATTACGACCAATACACATCCATGGATTATCTTAGCTGTTACCCTGTCTACAACAGTAAGTTATTTCGTTTTAGCGGCGGTTTATAACAAAATCAAGAACAAACTATATTCGAAAATTAAGTAACCTGGTTAAAAATTATAAGTTATGCCCTCAAAACGGCATAAGCACTACCACATTTGCAGCTCCAGGACGCGGAGTTCCATTTTCTGTATATTGCATAGGAAACGGACCTGCATATCCAAAACCATTAGGATCTAAACCAATACTTAGAAAGCCTGGAGAAGGAAATATTCTATAGTTAGTCATGACGCCATTTTGCTCCATTTTATCAAAACTACCGTTAGGTATGATAGATCTATAATCATGAGTGGTTTGTAATTGAATACTAGCTTTACTATCTGACAGCGGATCCATATCGGTATTATAAACAGAATAGTTACCGTTGTGTCTCGGTACTAGAATTTGAGGATTGTTTAGCATACGAGTACCAAAATTAAAATAATAGGCACCTTTTAAAGCTGTAAGTTTTTTCAAATCTAGATCTTTATTTACCAGTATCTCTATATTATCAACTATTTGAGGACAGTCATTGAGATGAGCTGGTAAAAAGCAGTTTAAAGCTTTACCATTGGTAAAATTTGACATATTCCTTCTAAGTTGTTCAGCAATATTTAAAAGTTCTTGTTGTGCAGAGAAGCTTAAATGAGAATAAGCAATACCATCTTTAATAGAATTATAAAAATTTAGATTATCAGCATAGTGATCATAGAGCTCTGTTAAACGCACTCTAGCTGCAACAACTTCTTCTTTAGGTAGAATTTCAGGGATTGTTAAACCAAAATCCTCACTATAGTTACCTATGGTTGCATCTTCAATGTTGATTGGGAATAAGCTATTGGCAACTAGTTTATTATCGACTATTTTTACTTGTTCTGAGAAACCAATATTGTTCCAGGCCCCACGTGATTGTGCATAGTTTATGATGTCATTAATAGCATTAGTGCAATTATCTACATTCTGAATATCACACGAAATAATATTATGCTCAGTATTTGATCCAAAAACCATATCTAACCTATTAGGATCGCCACCCTTTTGGAATGCAATAACATCAATAGATCCTTTGAGATTATTTTCTTCAACGATTTGCTTTGTTCTAGCTGAAGCTTTAAGAATGTCGCCAAAGCCACCATTAATTTTTGCTTGAAATGTTTTCTTATGAAGAGAGCTGGCGAAATTTAAGCGCATAGTCACGCTTAAAATAGCACCTAAATCTAGGCGCTGTATGTAACTATCACCGCAGCGTAGAATAAATGAATCTGGTCCTTCATTGTAGGCAGCTAAAGCTCCTGGATTTAAAGCGCTAGTTTTATAATAATCTGAGGAATCCACGTTCAAACTAGCCATGACTAAACCTTGATAAGAAAAACTTAAGCTACGATTGCTTTCCAGAACAGATTTAATATAATCCACCTCACTACTAGCGCTAAACCTGCCCCAGCCAGCTTTTGCATCTAAATTTATATTTAAATTTTTAGCTAGTGTGTGGATATTATTTACATAGCTTAATGTAACTGTTTTCTGCACAACCCCAAGATTGATTTTGTCAGTTTTAATACAGACATTATGCATAGGCATCCTAGAACTATTTAAATAAGCACCGCCTAGCCTGGCATTTTTATCTGGTGAGAATGGTTGATTACTTGCAAAGGTGAGGCAATTAAGGGTGCTAAGTACAGCAGTTAAAAAAAGCACAGATTGTTTTATTAAATTGCTGTTTATATCCACGATAAGTCCATTTGTATTTTTCGCTATATTTTATATTATAGTATATTAAATATTAAACTTTCTATTTGCTATCGCGACCTTCGAAGTAACCTAGGAGTGTGCATTCACCTTTCCGAGCTTTTGAGACGGATCTCACTAGATAGTTACTAGAAGTTAGTTGAATGATTCATCAATGATTTGCGATTAAAAGTTCACTATTATTACTAAAAAGTTAGACGAATCAGAGATTTGCAGTTAAATCTCAGGTATAATTTTCAGTAAATTCAAACCAATAAAATACCAGATATGTTAGACAAGATAGTTCGCAATAAAACCAAGGCTCTTTTTCTAGCCAAAAAACAACTATCAGAATTTATCTACAATGTAGTGAATCTGGAAGGTATCAACTACACGTTACCTGAGATTCAAACATTATTAGATGGAGTGACTATTGGAGGACACAAATTAACGGATCAAGTTATCACATCTAATCAAATAAAGGCCTTTGAATTTTTATTTGATGCTGTAGAAAATAATAGTTTTTCTTTGGATAAAGAATTTGCTATCAGGCTGCACCATATTGCTGCTAAAGAAGAATCTTTAGAATGGGGCAAATTTAGAACAGGTTTGGTTACTATTGCCGGTACTGATTATTTACCCCCTAAAGCCCATCTGCTTGATCAGCTTTGGGATGAAATGGTTGAGCAGATCTTAAAAATTGATGATGTCTATAAACAAGCTATCTCTGTCTTCTTGCAAATGGCGAGAATACAATTTTTCTATGATGTAAATAAACGAATGGGACGCTTGATGATGAATGGCTTGCTGTTATCTAAAGGCTATCCGGCTATAAATCTACCAGCCAAGCATCAATTAGAATTCAACAAATTAATGTTGGAATTTTATGAAACTAATGACATGGAACCCATGACACGTTTTATGCTCTCTTGTTTAGAAGATAAAATAATAGCCATCATGTGTGAACAAGGTAGCAATTAGAAAACATGAGCAAATTACTATTAGGTCTATTACTCTCAATCCTTATCCCAAGTTATTATCAACATTACGGTATAGAAAACTTTTTATGGTTTTCCGATATTGCATTATTTTTAATTTTTCTTGGAGTTTATAGCAGCTCAGCGTTATTGATTAGTATAGCAGGAACTCTTAGTTTGTTTAGTGAAATCAATTGGTGCTTCGATTTCTTTTATAATTTATTTACTGGGCAAAACCTTTTAGGAATGTCTAATTACATGTTTGATAGTCAATTGAGCTTATTTCTTCGTGGACTCTCTTTGTTCCACTTGCTTTTACCCATATACTCAATTAGATATCTATATTTATGGGGATACGATCATTCATCTTTTAAACACTCAACAGTGTTATATTGGATTATAATTTTCGTATGTTACATGTTTACTGAAGTTGATAAAAATATTAACTGGGTACATCTGCCGCAACTAAATAGCTGGCAAGCAATTTCACCAACTGCATGGGTGTTAATACAGATGACTCTGTACCCTCTGCTAGTTATGCTTCCGACGAGTCTCTTATTTAAAAAAGCGTTTGAATGTTCTTTAAAGCTACGACATTCAACCTCGGTAGAATGTAGCTCTTTTTAAAAGTGTGTTAATCTACCTGCCCCAACCCTTGGTAAAACTGGTATCTCTCCACACTCTTTAACAGCTGGTCTAGCTCTCTCTGCTAATCTTCTTGTGCTAGTTGTAGGTAAATACTCAGAACGATATCTTTTTAAAGTGTCCATCAATAATATTGTATTACGAGAATGATCTGACATTGCTCTCATTCTTGTTGGAAAAACTAATGGCGGTAATGGTACTAAACTAGATTTTCTTTGAGGCGCTTCAATTGCAGCTTCTTGTTTTGGTAATTCGCTTTCTGTTTTTTCTACTTGATCTAATTCTAAATCTAAGCCTACTGATGATTCTGATGGTTCTGATGATTCTGATGATTCTGATGATTTGGATGATTTGGATGATCTTATTGAACAGACAGAAGCTATAGTCTCTTCTACAAATTCACAGCCCATTTTTTCTAGCTGCATAGTTTCACGTAGGAAAAACGGCCTACTATGAAGAGGGCTTGATCTTTCTTCTACTAACTTGAATCCCATTTCTATAAGTCTTGAGTCAACTTGACCTTGATCTAAGCGCTTGTAACTATCAGGATAATAAGGCATACAATAATAAAAAAACTACATTATCTTCAATAAACTACACACTTTATGCGTTTAATGCAAGATATATTATGTTCCGATTAGGATTAAAAATTTAATAAAATTTAATTTATTTTAAATATTTATTTTGATCAGGGCTGTATTTATAAATTTGTTTTTCAGTACGTAAAACCTTAGCTTTTTCACTTTCACAAGGTTCTGATTTATATTCGATATCCAGATGGATTTCAGGATATATATTTTCTTTACTGAATATAACAAATTGTTTTGAGTCCCAATCAAGCGCACTATTTTGTATACCGCTACAATTAATTAGCGAGGTATCAATTGTACCAAGATCTTTAGTTGCCTTATCTCCCAAAGCTTGAATAACAGAAATTGTAGATATACTAGTTGATGTATAACCTTGAGCAGTAAACCCCATTTCCAGGGTTAACAAATAATCCTGATTTAATCCAGGATAAATACTCAAATTAGTGTTTTTGTCGACACCAAGATTGATTTCACCGTATGATCCATAAGTACCCACATTAGGATTTATTGAAAAAAATTCCCATTTATGCTTTGTAGAATCGAAAGCATAGATTGCTATACCCATTTGTTGCACACAACTGTGACAGGTTTCAATCGAACTTGAGTTATCATATTTACTAAAACCTGACACAAACAGAGCGAACAGTTGATTGTGATTTTCAAATGCAGCTGAATAAATAAGTCTCCCTTCTCCTTTCGTATTAATTTTAACTAGATTAGGTTGAGTGAATGATGTATTAGAACCATAAATAGTAGACAAAACTTGTTCATTACTAAGACAATATTTATTATGTTGTTTGTCTGCGCATATATCAAATTTCTGTTCTTTATAGTTTTCATCAAAAAAAACTATCTTTTTAGTCTCTCGATAATTTGATGCTGAATCACTACAACCGCATGAAAACAATATAATTATTATAATTAAGATTTTAGCAGAAAATATTTTATTAAATTGCATGTATTATGTTTTTATTTTTTTAAACTCAGAATAAAGAATAAGATAACCTAAGATTCCTGATAAAATAGAACCAAGTAGAACTCCTGCTCTTGCTTGTAGGACCAGTTGTTCATTATGAAGATATGATAATGAAGCTATAAATATACTCATCGTAAAACCTATTCCGCATAAGACAGATAAGCCATATAGAATTTTATAATTAAATTCTTTAGGTCTTCGATAACTAAACATCTTAATGCCGAATAAACAAAATAAAAAGACACCTATTTGTTTACCAAAAAATAACCCCATAGCACTACCCATGCTTACAGGATTGGTAACCCCTTGTTCGAACAATTGTGAAAAATTTATGCCAGTATTAGCAAATGCAAATAAAGGTAAGACTAAAAAAGTAATCCAAGGGCTTAAATTTTTTTCTAGTGACTTCACTTCATTAGTCTGCGGTATCAAAAGTGCAGTTACAACACCAGCCAGTGTCGCATGTACGCCAGATTTTAAGACGCATGCCCATAGTATAATACCGCAAATAACATAAACAGAAAGCCTGTGAATTTTAAAGTTATTGAACAATAGCATCATTATAATTAGTAGCAATGAAGCTAATAAAGATATATAAGAAATAGTGCTGGTATAAAAAATAGCTATAATCACAATAGCGGCTAGATCATCATAAATAGCCAATGTAAGCAAAAAAACTTTTGCCCATCCTGGAACTTTATGTGCACAACAACTCAGCACAGCCAAAGCAAAAGCGATGTCGGTTGCCGCTGGGATAGCCCACCCTTGTAGATTAATACTATTATTACTATTAAAAGCATAAAAAATTAGCACGGGTACAATAATCCCACCCACCGCACCGGCGGCCGGCAGCATCATTGCCTGTATATTAGATAAATGTCCGGTTAGAAACTCCCTTTTGAGTTCTAAACCAATATAGAAGAAAAATATAGCCATGAGGCCATCATTGATCCATAAGTGTAATGGCTTACTTAAACCAGCCTCGCCGAGCAATATGGTCAGTTTTAGATTGATTACTTCACTATAAATCAATGGTGATACATTAGCTAATACCACAGCAAAAGCTGTCGCAACTAATAAAGTAATACCTGTTATAGAATCATGTTGCAGTAGTTCTTTAAATCTCATGATTAAAAATATACACTAAAATACAGCTTGTGTAACTATTTTTTCATACCTATAAGGTTTGAAAAAAATATACTTGTAAGCCATGATTAGATCATGTAAGTTGTTATTGTACGTCAAAATCTTTATTCTAGTAATTAACCCCCCCTTACTATAGGAAATATTTATGAACAAAAAAATATTATCATCTTTATTGATTAGTGCTGTATTAATGATGACTGCATGTAGCAAAGAAGGCCCAGCAGAAGAAATGGGCGAAAAAATTGATGAAAAAGTCAATCAAGTAGAAGATGCGCTTAAAGACAAAGGCCCAATGCAAAAAGCTGGTGAAAAAGTTGATGACGCAGTGAAAAATTAGTTTATTTTGCTTATGTGCTAAAAAGATCTCGGTTCTGCGGCAGCATAGCTGCCTTGACCGAGATGAGAAAGCTAGAGCTAAAGGTGTACTATGAACTTTAAGATGCCCTTAGTTTATCAGGTGATGGTAGTTCGCACTCAATACCCAGATAATCAACTTGCCTGCACTTAAGCAATTCACTCATAACCCACATAAATCCAATAGGGTTTCTCAAGAGAGACACTTCAGGCATTACACATGCATTAGTTGTTTTAGCTCCTTTTGAGATTAACGTTTTAGCTATTTCAAGACGACCATACTCGTAGGCTAAATCAAGTGGTGTCTTATTTTCATTAAACCCATCTTTACAATTAAAATCCGCTCCATAACCTATTAACTCATCAAGCAATCCATGATCATCCAAAAGAATAGCGTATGTAATTGCATACTGAGCACCAATGTTTTTACCATTAAGCCTGACGTATGGCAAAGGGCTATTGATGTCTTGCTTAAGAAGCTCAGATTCTTGATAATGCTCATAGCTCAATATGCCCCAATGTTTTATATAAGGAAAAAGTATACTCTTTGATAATGAAGATAACGAATTAAATGTAACTATAGATTTAGCAGATTTAGCAGATTTAGCAGATTTAGCAGATTTAGCTCTCGGTTCAAACTCAACCATAAATGCCCTTTAAATTAAATTAAATTAAAATATTCACAATGTTAACAAAACATATTTAATTAATAAACAAGAATATGGTTTATCTAAGAGTAAATATTTTTATTGGCTCTAGGCATTTCAAACCTGGTTTGAAATGCCGTCCAGAATAGCGACTTCACGCACATCTGTGTATGCTTTTATTGATTTGCATAAACATAAGCAATCCCTGGTAACTGATTACCAATACTAGAGACTTTTCTAAGTAGCTTATCCAGAATCAAATGTTTGATACCATGACTAAATATATCATAATGTTTAGTGGTAGTAATTATGTCTTCTTGAAGCCAGTCTTGCAGCGTTTGCTTAATTTTATGATGACCACTCCCCCAATACATAGGCGGTAGAGTGTAAGAATTTGTTAGTTTAAAACCATTTTGTGCTTTTTGAATAAAGTTTATTGATACAAAATCAAAAACTAAGCGTGCTTTGGGTAGGCGCTGAAATATCGTAGTTATTATTTCTTTAACTTGGTTTTCTGGAAAATACATGAATAGACCTTGAGCAACAATAAAAACATTATCATCGGCGTTAACTCGGTCAAGCCAAGTGAAGTCAAAAACGCTTTGTGCTAGATTTATAAAACGATTCGTTGCTGGTAAGAATTGTTCTCTAACTGCCATTACTTCTGGCAGATCAACAGTAATCCAACGCAGTGCTCCATTATCGACACGATGCCTTTGTGTTTCTAATCCTTCTCCTAAACTTATAACATGGCCACTAGGATGCTGCTGCAACCAATTCAATAACAAACCATCTATTGTTGCGGCTCTAGAAGCAATAGCGCCACTTAAAATGCTACCAAAAAAACGTCTAAAATCAAAATTAATGGAATTATAAATACGTATGGCTTCAGGATCATTTATAACTCTTGTAGAGCGTCTGGCCTCTTGTGCGCGGTTGTAAAGAGTGTATAACATTGTTTCAGGCACACCGTTTAACGAGACAGGGGCTGTATTTTTCATTTAAACTCTAACTATTATATTTTCTGATATATTATTATTCATTCTGCCACTGCAGCTGCGGAAAGCTGACTGCATTTGACTTTAATATTTGCATTTTTCACAGCATATTGATCTGAGACAATTTTATTACAGCGATTAAAGATATCAAGTTGTTTATCGGCTATTTTCTTAGAAAAGCTTGCTACACGTTTATCTGCGGCACCGTAGCGAATAACTAAATGATCCATGCCAATTGAGTTTAATGCAGCATCTACGCTTTGTGTGTGCTCTGCTTTATCATCAACAAAAATAATTTTTTCTGGCTTTAGGCTAGTCTTTTCTAAAAAACGTAATAAAACCTTACCCTTGTTATTTAATGGACCAATAAATATAATGCCTTTTTTGATTTTAACATCATGTTTTGGGTATAACTTAACGTTATTAAATTCAGTATTATTTATAGAAAAGTCTAACCCCAATTCAGCTAATAATTCAATTGTTCTATCCACTACCGGCTTTGAGCGTGCAGTCAATGCCATCACCCTAATATTATCTTTTTGTAATTTTTTTATAACCTCTATAGTCGTAGATTCCATTGGCACAACTTCAATTTTATTTTGTATTCTTTGCCAAATAGCAATTGCTCGTGTTTTAGCTTTTGCATCGGGCATAGTTTGTTTAAAAACTTTAACCATATTACTGTACCATTGATCAGAACCTAAGGTTTGCTTAGGTTGTAAAATAGTATTATCAATATCCAATAGCACTAAAGTATTAGGGGTGACGTTGTCAAGAATAGTGCTTATAGTGTTTGATTGCTTGATAATGGCCCACGATGATGATACAAAAGCTAGCGATAAAAAAACTGTTTTGAAGATGAAAAATATTTTTTTCATGTATGGCTGCAGATTGATAATCTATGTATTCAATTATAGGCATAGCTTAAAGACAATAGCAAACCGATTTGGCTTAATCTATTTAGTTTTTCTTATCTTAATTTATAATGAAAAACCAACAACGGTCTACGTTGTTGGTTTGGTAATTAGATGAGCAGCAGTGATTAATACATAACTATAGCATTGTAATCCATTAGCTTATAAAAATCATAAGACATATAGAACTCCCCTTTATCACCATACTTAGTACCCCAGGAATTTCTTACTTTGAAAAGATTTTTTGAATCGCTATAAGCAGTAACCACTAAGGCATGTCCAACTATATTGTTATTACTTAAAATGTCATTGATAAAACCTTGACGCTCATAAGGATCTTTTGGTAGAGCCCATAGACCTTCTGAGTTACCATTGATTGGAAAACCAGGGACGTAATTTTTATGCAGTAAGACTTCAATATATACTCTTTGACCTTTATTTAATGCCTGACGGACAACATTTAAATCTTTAGGCTGGACATATGACCAGTTTAAATTTTGCGACCATCTACCTTCACTATAATTCCAGTAGGTTTGCGGATCCATAATTTGCGATTTCTCTGGGTATTGTCGTGGACAAGTTGATTTATTAACTGCCCCATAGTTATTAATTCGGTCAAGAAAAACTGTCCCAGAACGAATATTATCCCAACCTGAATCTTCACCGTTATATTGATTTAAATATACCCCTAACTCTAAGAGACATTGTTGACTAACATAATCCCCTGCGTTCTTATTAGCATTTAACCAGGCTGAAATAGCAAATAGAGCACATGTATTATTTCTGCCTTGATCAAGTACAGGAACATTATTCATGCCCACATCGGTGTCAAAGTCATTAATATTGAAAAAAGATTGTTGTTCTGGTTGAAACTTTAGAGTTCTCACAATGGATTTCATTTCTTGCTTAAAGTTATCACTGAGTTTAACTTTATTAAGTTTGATTTCTTTTGGTTCAGCAGTTCTTTCAGATAAAATTACAGTTTCCGATCCGATAACTTCGACGCCATTAACATCAGCATAAGTTATTAATTGTAGACTAAGCATTACTAAGCTAGATAAATATTTTGTAAAACTTTTTAAATTTTGCATATTAACTATCCTTGTGGTGTGTGTACATATTAAGAATAGATAAGTTTTTTTTAAAATGAGCAAAAGTTAATATTTTTTTAGCTTATGGCAGGTTGCGGCTGCTGATATAATACTTATCCCCCCCTCCAATCGATTATTACCCTTATCATGTGTGAGCCCTAGCTCTAGCGCTAAATTATACATAAGTACATGCGTGTTGAATCATAATTAAATCACACCCACAGAAAACTGACTCACATGCTATATTGCATCATAATTAATCACACTTTGGGTCACTATTAAGCTGGACAGCTCATCAGCTCATACAGTTTTATAAAGT
>JACCDT010918882.1_pt1 | contig 28754 bp, 25 predicted proteins | sample 7446291 | NCBI WGS metagenome assembly JACCDT01 (sample SAMN15323446, study PRJNA562643) | freshwater metagenome | isolation source: river surface water | place: USA:Blue River Watershed | collected 2017-08-17 | reverse complement strand
TCAAAATAACTCCATGGAATGAGAAAACAAGAAAAACCGATCAGGATGATAAAAATAAATTCCTCCTGATAGATCAAAAAATAGGCACTGATTGCTGAGCTAGTAAGTATCAGAGAAAACAAGAAGATTCTCCAATATAATTTTGTTGCACTTGCGTTGAGAACCATAGACATGAATTAAATATTATTTAAAATTCCGGTTTATTTTAAACTGGATGAACAAAAGTGAAGAGATAAATCTAGAATTGAGTTACACTATTTGTAATTCATACAACAAGTATCGCATGTGAAACAATTTTGTGGTTTTTGAAACAGTAAAATGATGTTTCAAAATTGTTTAACATTTGTCAATAATGTTAAATTTGTTCATGTTACTTTACCTTAGCAACTTACTCATAGGATTTTGTTTAATACTGATTTCTTTAGCCATTTTACTTAATTATGTGCGCACGAAAAGGATCAATATTTTCTTTTTTTTATTGATCTTATTTGCAGGGTTTGCCAGATTTCAGTACGGTTTGGTCTCTCTAGAAATACTGCAAGATTCAAAACCGGTTGTTTTAAGAGTATTTATTTTACTTTTTGCCTTTCCCCCACTCTATTTATTTTGTCTCAAAACCTTTATTGGTGTCAAAACCACGTACACAAAAACGCTGTTGCATTTTAGTTTTTTCTTGTTGATTTTAGGCTACCGCTTTTATATAGGAGCAATTGAAATCAAGCTACTTGGGCTCATCTTCTTTGTCTACACTTGTTTTTATTATTACCTGCTGATCAACAGCGCAATCAAATATTTACGAGCGCATCATTCTATATACACGCAACAGCAATTAATTAAAGTCAAACAACTGACCATTTGGATTTTAGCACTATCCATCAACAATTTTATTTTCACTATTTACTTCATTTTTTTCAACTCTTCATCCAAACAAGAAGTCATTCATAATATGTTCAATAGCACTGTTATCGTTTGGATCTTGTTTGTAAGCTATTTATTTTTCAATCCTGGAATTGTTTTCAATGAAGTTTTCAAAAAGAAAGATCTAAACCGCAATTTTTCTAAAGATTTCAATATCTGGAATCACAAAGCACTTCTCAAAATTGAGTCACAAGACAGCGCTCTAGACACTATTATCCGAAAAAACTCTACACAGCTACTCGAGGACTTGCAACAACTCAAACCAGAACTGATCATCTCGGCAAACAGCACCAAGCTCATTGCCGAAATTGCCAAACATTTAAACTATCCCAAAAGTCACCTAAAGTTCGCCATCAAATACCATTGTCGGTTTTCTCAGAGTGATTACCTGAATTTAATGCGACTCATTCACGCCCTGACACTCATCAATAACGGATATCTAGAAAATTACACCATTGAAACCCTCGGTGAACAGTGTCATTTCAATTCCAGAACTTCTTTTTATAGACATTTCAAAAGACACATGGGCGTTTCCCCATCTCAGTACAAAACTTTGATTGAATAAGTTCAAAACGTTAATTTTACTTCCAAATCTTACCTTATGGCCATTTATTCTTTCAACGGTTTTATACCTGTCATTAAAGCCTCTAGCTTTGTGCATCCGCAGGCCAATGTTACTGGCAATGTATTGATTGGTGAAAACGTCTATATTGGCCCTGGGGCCGTTTTGCGTGGCGACTGGGGACAAATCATCATAGAAGACGGCTGTAATGTGCAAGAAAATTGTGTCATTCATATGTTTCCTGGCACTACCGTTCATTTGAAAGCCGGAGCCCACGTGGGTCATGGCGCTATTATCCACGGCGGAACCCTCGGTGAAAACTGCCTAATTGGCATGAATGCCGTCATTATGGACGATGTACAGATTGGCAGAGAATCCATTATTGGCGCGCTGGCGTTTGTGCCCGCCAAAATGGAAATCCCTGCGCGCAGTTTAGTGGTGGGTAATCCGGCCAAAATCATCAAGGAAGTTTCGGATGAAATGATCGCCTGGAAAACCGACGGAACCAAGTTATATCAAGGTCTCCCTAAAGATTGCCACGATAGCCTTAGGCCGTGCGAACCACTTTTGGAACCCGAAAACAACCGTCCTCAACAGCAACAGCACTATTTTACTTGGCAGCAAAAGAAATAAACATTTGAACATTTTGTGAACAATTTTAGGCCAAAGGAAATGAATGTATTACCTTTGTTTCCCGTAGTTACAAACGTTATATGTCCAATTCAACCAAGTATGTTTTTGTAACCGGGGGTGTGACTTCTTCCTTAGGGAAAGGCATCATTTCAGCCTCGTTAGCAAAACTTTTACAAGCCCGTGGTTACACCACCACCATTCAAAAACTCGATCCATATATCAATATCGATCCAGGAACCCTCAACCCCTACGAACACGGCGAGTGCTACGTCACAGACGACGGCGCCGAAACCGACCTCGACCTCGGTCACTACGAGCGTTTCTTAAACGTTCCTACCTCACAGGCGAACAACGTCACTACGGGGCGCATTTACCAATCAGTAATTGAAAAAGAACGCCGCGGCGACTATTTGGGTAAAACCGTACAGGTCATCCCGCACATCACCGACGAAATCAAAGAGCGCATTCAAGCAGTAGCCAAAAATGGTCAGTTTGACATCGTCATCACCGAAATCGGAGGCACTGTCGGCGACATCGAGTCTTTGCCATATGTAGAGGCCGTGCGCCAAATGCTTTGGGAATACGAAAACGACTGCATTGTCGTGCACCTCACGCTCGTTCCTTATCTTTCTGCAGCAGGCGAACTCAAAACCAAACCTACGCAGCACTCCGTTAAGCAGTTGCTCGAACTTGGCGTTCAGCCAGACGTACTTTGTTGCCGAACCGAGCACGAACTCGATTTAGGTTTGCGCAAGAAAATCGCCAAATTCTGTAATGTTTCGGTCAATGCCGTTATTGAAGCCCGCGATGCAGCTTCTATCTATGACGTTCCTTTACTCATGCAAGCAGAAGAACTCGACACTGTTGTGCTCGAAAAATTAGGTTTATCTAAAAAACAAAGCCCAAAACTAGACAACTGGAAGGCTTTTTTAGAGCGCCTCAAAAACCCTAAACATACGGTCAAAATTGGACTCATCGGCAAATACGTCGAACTCAAAGACGCTTACAAATCTATCTCAGAAGCGTTTATTCACGCTGGTGTTTCGAACGAAACCAAAGTTGAATTGAGCTGGATCCATTCCGAAACACTCGATCCTGAAACGATCACCACAGAACTCAGCGGCCTAGATGCCATCTTGGTTGCACCAGGTTTTGGTTCTAGAGGAATCGATGGTAAAATTGAGGCCGTGCGCTATGCCCGCGAAAACAATATTCCTTTCTTAGGTATTTGTCTCGGTATGCAAATCGCCGTCATTGAATTTGCCAGAAACGTACTTGGCCTTAGCGATGCACATTCTACAGAAATGTCTGAAAACACCACAGCGCCTGTCATTTCCATGATGGAAGAGCAAAAACGCATTTCCAATATGGGTGGCACCATGCGTTTGGGCGCCTACAAATGCGAACTCAAGCCCAACTCAAATACAGCGAAGGCTTATCAAAACAACAACATTTCGGAGCGTCACCGCCACCGCTATGAATTCAACAACCAATACCTCGCTGATTACGAAGCTAACGGCATGATTGCTGCAGGTAAAAATCCAGATACAAACTTGGTTGAGGTTGTCGAAATTCCTTCGCACCCATGGTTTGTAGGGGTTCAATACCATCCCGAATACAAAAGTACCGTGGATGCCCCTCACCCACTCTTTGTCGCGTTTGTAAAAGCGGCACTTAAAAACAAAAAACACTAATCCTATGGATCGCAATTCCACCATCGGCCTGGTCCTCATTGGCCTGATCATCACTGTTTTTTCTGTCATGAATCAGCCCTCTGAGGCCGAAATCAAGGCAGCACAAAAGAAAGAAGCGGCAGCGGCTCAAAAAGCTGAAAAGAAAAGCAACACCGCAAAAAAATCCGTCGCCAATACAGTGCGCAACACGAGCAATTCCTCTGCTATTGTCGCAAAAGGTGAAATCACTACCCTTGAAAACAACGAGTTGCGCATTGAGCTCAATTCAAAAGGCGGTATGCTTGCTGGTGTATACCTTAAAAAGTACAAAAACTACAAAGACTTTGCAGCAAACAAAGACAACGCGCTTTGTTTATTCGAGGACGGCGATGCACACAACCAATTAGTGCTCAGCACTGCAAAAGGTAAAATTTACACCAAAGACTACCTTTTTGAATTGGTAAAAAGCACCAAAACAACCGCTGTTTACGAAGCGAAATTCACTGAAGGCCGCATCCGTCAAACGTACCAGCTCAAAAAAGGACACGATTTAGCCTACAACATCGAAGTCCTAGACAACGAAGGATTCATCCTAGACAACTCTGTACTCAACTGGGCTGCAGATTTCAAAAAGACGGAGCGCCTTTTCTCAGAACAGCGCCGCGTTTCCACCATTTGCTTTGACCAAGCAGAAAGTGGCCTAGACTACCTATCCGAAACGGCAAGTGAATCAGGTGTAGCAGAAGAAAACATCAATTGGGTGGCTTTCAAGCAGAGTTACTTTTCAGCGATCCTTCACCCAGAAAATCCTTTCCCTAAAAAAGGCACGAAGTTTTACATCAAAAACTTTAAAGAAGGACACCCACAAGCCTGGACGCACCTCAAGGGCTACCACGCCACCATGGCTTTGGATTTCCAAAACAACACCGCTTCATTCAATTGGTTTTTTGGCCCGAACGATTACGAAGTGCTCAAGAGCTACGATAGTGGTTACGACGACATCCTGAATTTCGGTTGGGGCTTGTTCCGCTGGATCAACATCTACGCAGTTCAGCCTATCTTCAACTTGCTCATCAACAACGGCATGGCCATTGGTTGGGCTATTCTAGTGCTCACGCTTATTCTCAAAACGATTTTGATGCCCGTCCAATGGAAAATGTTTGTATCGTCTGTCAAGATGCGCATTCTCAAGCCCGAAATCGATGAGCTCAACGCCAAGTATCCGAAGCAAGAGGACGCAATGAAAAAACAAATGGAAATGATGAGCCTCTACCGCGAGTCTGGTGCAAGTCCGCTTTCCGGCTGTATTCCAATGCTCATTCAGATGCCAATTCTTCTGGCGGTTTTCCGTTTCTTCCCGGCCGCGTTTGAACTCCGTCAAAAAGGATTCCTTTGGGCAGAAGACCTCAGTTCCTTTGACTCCATCCTAGACTTCGGTTTCCATCTTCCAATTTACGGCGACCACATCTCCTTGTTCACACTCCTCATGGCTGCCACTACCCTCGCCTACACCTACATGAACAGCGGCAACATGCAACAACCACAGCAGCCAGGTATGCCCGACATGCGCATCATCATGTACATCTTCCCTTTCATGATGATTTTCTTCTTCAACAACTACTCCGCTGGTTTGAGCTACTACTATTTCATCTCTACTTTGCTTTCCATCGTCATGATGCTCTTGATCAAATACTTCTTTGTCAACGAAGAGAAACTCAAAGTAAAAATGGCTGAAAGAAAAGCAAATAACGCCGCCAATCCGAAAGTCAAGAAAAAATCAAAATTCCAAGAGCGCTTGGAAGAAATGCAGCGCCAACAACAAGAAGCGCTTAAAAACCGCAAAAAATAAACCCATGAAATTTTTTATCGACACCGCTAACCTCAAAGAAATCGCCGAAGCCCATGACATGGGTATCCTAGATGGCGTAACCACCAACCCGTCTTTAATGGCCAAAGAAGGCATTACCGGAAAGGAAAACATTTTACAACATTATATCAATATCTGCAACATCGTTGACGGCCCTGTGAGCGCTGAGGTCATTGCTACAGATTTTGAAGGTATGGTGCGTGAAGGCGAAGAACTTGCTGCTTTGCACAAAAATATTGTCGTCAAAATCCCGATGCTGGCAGAAGGCTTAAAGGCCATTAAATATTTCTCCAACAAAGGAATCCGCACCAATTGCACACTTATTTTCTCTGCTGGCCAAGCATTGGTCGCAGCTAAAGCAGGAGCCACTTACATTTCGCCATTCTTAGGACGCCTAGACGACGTCTCTACAGATGGCTTGCAACTCATTGAGCAAATCCGACTCATCTACGACAACTACGCTTTCGATACAGAAATCTTGGCAGCCTCTGTGCGTCACCCGATGCACATCATCAATTGTGCGAGCATTGGAGCAGACGTCATGACAGGCCCGCTTTCCGCGATCAAAGCGCTGGTGAAACACCCACTTACAGACATCGGCTTACAGCAGTTTTTAGCTGACCACGCCAAAGGAAATCAGTAAGTTAGCTCATGCTACCTAAAGAAGAACGCAAGGCTTTTAACGAAGCGTTTTGGGCGGGCTTTAAAACGTACATGCGGGGCGCGCTTTCGAGTTCGGGCCGCAGGGTCAATTGGGCAAGCTATCCTACGCAGGTCAAGCACACCTACTTGCGCATGGTTTGCGAGGGCAATAACATTTCCATCTGCTATGATATCCAATTCAAAGATGCAGGCATCCAAGCTATATTTTGGGAACAACTTACCGAGTTGAAAGTCGTTTTGGAAGATGCCATGTCTTTGCCTACCCATTGGAATCCAGAGCATACCAACCGAGAAGGTCAAGTTTTGGGACGCATTTATTGGGTTTTGGAGGGCTGTAATTACTACCAACAACAAGACTGGCCCGCAATTTATGCCTTCTTCAAGAAACATTTAATGGAGTTCGACGTCTTCTATCAGGAGTTCAACGAAATCTTGATCACATTGGTCGACTAACAAGAATGACTATCTTTACCCTATGAAAATTCCTACTTTTCTTTTCCTCCTTTTGTTTGCTGCTCAATTACATGCGCAAACGCCCATTTTAAGCACCGATTTTCAGACCGGAATTCCAAGCAACTACACCCTACTCAACCTAGATGCCCAAGCGCCGCATCCGCAAGTGCTCGAATTCGCAAGTGGCTGGATCACTACCCCAGACCCAGAAAACAGCGCAGATACCGTTGCTGCCGTTAGTTCTTATTTTGAAAATGCCGACACCGCTGATCGTTGGCTCATCACACCCGCCCTCACACTCGGAAGCTTTGGTAATTTTATCAATTGGGAGGCTAAATCTCATGACCCCTCTTACCCAGACGACTATCTCGTTTTGGTTTCGACTACCACTAATGACACCGCTGCCTTTACCGACACAATTGGATCTGTTCAAGAAGAGAATTTTGAATGGACTTTTCGCGAAGTCAATTTGAGTACAGCAGGCTACAACGATTCAACCATCTATATTGCTTTTGTCTTGCGCACTTACGACGGCTTCAAACTCTACTTAGACGATATAGAAGTCAGAAAAGACGACCCTGTTGGCTTTGCAGAGCATCCAACATTTACATTTGAAGTTTATCCGAATCCTTCAAATGATGTGATCAACATCCAGGTAAGTCAAGATTTTCAACGATTGGAATTAACATCTCCGAGCGGCATCTTAATCCGTACTTCAGAAGAAAGTTCAATGAACATCAATGACCTGAAGCCCGGACCCTATTTTTTGACGATCTATTCAAATGGCCAAAGCCTGACCAAACGCATCGTTAAAATCTAATGCAAGCGCTTCTTGCACAAGTAGAAAACTTGGTGAAGGCTAAATTCACCGAAATGGAAGGTAGCCACGACTGGTTTCATATAGACCGCGTCAGAAAAAATGCACTACACTTGCAACGAAGCGAAGGCGGAGACCCACTTCTGATTGAATTAGCGGCACTCCTCCACGACTACTCCGATCACAAATACAACGGCGGGGATTTTGACAAAGGTGTTCAAGAAGTTTCTGCCTTGCTACTCAAGCTCAATGCACCGCAAGCACTCGCCAATAGCGTGGCACAAATTGTTGGTATTGTGTCGTACAAAGGTGCAGGCGTTGCCGATGAGCAAACAAGCCTAGAAGGCCGCATTGTGCGCGATGCAGATCGCCTAGATGCCATTGGAGCCGTTGGCATTGCACGGGCATTTTCTTATGGCGGTTCAAAACAACGCGCACTTTACAACCCTAACATTTCACCCACCTTACATCAAAGTAAAGAGGCTTATGCCCAAGACAAAGGCCATACCATCAATCATTTTTACGAAAAGCTTTTGTTGTTAAAAGACCGCATGGAAACAAGTACGGCAAAACAAATGGCAGCGCAAAGACACCTTTTTATGGAAACTTTTCTAGCGCAATTTATGCAGGAGTGGAACCCTTGAACTGAGGGTATTTACTGAAAAAATCACGTTCCTTCTCTACAATTTTTCTTTGCAACTGTTGCCCCTCCCTACTTTCGGGATACAAGATGCGATGGGCTTTACTTTTTTGTAAGGCCTCCCATTCTTCAACAAGTGCTTTGGTGGTGGGGTCGAACATTTGCTGTGCAAACAACAGCCAAACAGCTGCAATCGCTTTCTGATTTGGATGCACGCCATCTGCTTTAAAAAAAGCGTAATCGCGCAAATCATCCATGATGAGTTCGTAGGCTGCAAAGTAACGGCAATTCGGATGCACACATAAGGCTTCTAGCAATAAATGCAGGCGGGCCTTACTGCGGCTATTTTCAATCAAACCGTCCTTTAAATGTCTTACGGGGCTTACTGTAAAAACTAGTGCCAGCGCGGGATTGAATTGCGCCAGTCTTGCTACCAAAAGCGTCCATTCGGCTTGAAGCTGACTCAAGTCGCTTAGTTCTTTTGTAAAGTTGTTGGCTGGCGCCTTATGGCAATTGGCAACCAATTGTTGGTCGGTATTTAAAACATAAGCCCAAGCCGTTCCGAATGTCAAGACCAAGTGCGAGCTTTGCTTTAAATAATATTGCAGCGACGCGTGTAATTCTGCAACCTTTGTTGCAAATGCTGCTTCAGACAGCGCATAAAAAGTACCTGATAAGTCCCAACTCAAAAAAACATCTTGGCGTTGCAAAATGCGCAGTGGTGTAAAATCATCAAGCGCCCAATTGAGCAAGCGCGAAATTGCTAAAGGATGAAAAAGGGTGCCGCCCGGATTGACCAAGCAATCAAAGCCATTTTGTTGCAACAAGCTGCCAATTTCATCCGAAAAGCAGCTCCCGATCAAGAGCTTTGGTTGGTGATGGTCAAAAAGTGGCGTAGCACTCATGCCCCTTGCAATAAAGCTTGTGCATTGGCGATGGCAGCAGGTGTAATTGCTTCACCGCTGAGCAACCTGGCAATTTCGTTGACGCGTGCCTCTGGATCTAAGTGGGTAACGCTCGTTTGCATGCGCTCCCCTACAACTGTTTTTTGAACCATCCAGTGATGGGCGGCGTTTGCAGCTACTTGTGGCAAGTGCGAAATAGCCATACACTGGCCTTTTGCAGACATCTCGTTGAGTAGTTTGCCTATTTTAAGCGCTACATCGCCAGAAACACCGGTATCGATTTCATCAAAAATAATGGTCGGCAGTGCTTTCTTTTCAGAAATCATTTTTTGTAAGGCGAGCATGAGTCGAGACAACTCGCCGCCACTTGCCGCGCGCTCAACGGGCACTAAGCTATGGCCTAAGTTAGCCGAAAAAAGCAGGGCTAATTGACTGCACCCACTAGCGTTGAGTTGATCGAGTACTTCGAGTTCAAAGGCTAATTTGGTATGTGGTAATTTGAGCTCTTCTAAAATACCTGCCAATTGGAGCGCAAGCTGCCCTGCGCCATCTTTTCTTTGTTGGTGCAGCTTTTGGGCTGTAGCCCATAAATCGCTTTCGAGTGCTGTGCACTGTTGTTGGAGTACCTCGAGTTCTGCTGCTTGGTTTTCAAGACCTCTGCTCTTGTGCAACAGGTTGGTTTGAATTTGCAGCAATTCTGAGACATCGCGTGCGCGGTGCTTGAGTAAAGCCGAGTTGATTTTATCTTGTAGCGCCTCTAAAGCGTGTAAGTCAGCAGGTTCTAAATCAGCAAATGAAGTAGCTGAGGCATCTCGGGCGAGTTCTTTGAGCTCAATGAGTATTTGCTGCAAACGCTCGGCATAGCTTTTCATGTCCGGATCAAGATTCTTGACTTTATCGAGCACAGACTTAAGGGCGTACAAAATTGTATACGCACTGTTGTCATCTGTAAGGCTAGCAAGACCTGCTCTGGCCTCTTCTAACTGACTTGCGCTGGCATAGCGCTCTATTTCTTGTTCGAGTTGCTGAATTTTAGGGTCGTGTAATTGCAGCGCTTGGAGTTCTTCGAGCAAAAAGGTATTGTAATCTTGCTGCAGTTGATCTTGCGCAAAATCTTGTTGTTTGGACTGTAGTTCTCTTTGAAGTTGCTGGAGCTTTGCAAAATCAGTGGCAAAAGCTTGTTGCGCTTGCTGCAGACCCAAAAGCACATCCATGAGTTCTAACTGAAAGCGCTTGGACTTCAGCTCAAGGGTGTTATACTGAGAATGTATTTGCAATAAATGAGATGTCAGCTGCTTGAGCACTTGCAACGATACCGGAATATCATTGATAAAGGCGCGCGATTTGCCTTCGCTTGCAATTTCTCGCCTGATCAGGGTGTGGGGCTCGAAATCGAGGTCATTGGCTTCAAAAAACGGAAGGTAGTCTTGGGTGAGTTCAAATTCTGCTTCAACTACAGCTTTTTTGGCGCCAGGTGCAATGACTTGTAAATCTGCGCGTTCACCTAATATCAGCTGAGTTGCGGCCAAAATGATCGACTTACCCGAACCAGTTTCTCCGGTAAATACCGTAAAACCTCGCTTGAAATCGAGCTGCACCTCCTCAATGAGGGCAAAGTGCTGAATACGAAGGCTGCAGAGCATTATTCCAGGATCGTTGAATAGCGCGTTGCGTTGGCTGGATCTAATTTTTTGAGCAAATTGACGAGGTCTTGCTTCTCCTTGAGTTCGGAATCTGAATAAATATTTTTGAGTTCCGTGGTTTTTCCGAAGAGGTAACTCACCACATTCACAGTATTGGGGCGCGTGGCCATAATTGGGCTCAGGAGGTTGAGGGCAGTAATAATGGCCTTTTTACCTTCTTCTTTTTTATCGTAAAGTTGATCAATGCCCAAACGGTGGTATTGATACATACATACTCTAAATGGTTCAAAAACAGGCTGCAACATGTTGTCCACGAGGTAAAAACGGTTTCTTTTGCTGCTCTCCGATGATTTCCAACCTGCAGCGCCGCCTGTTTGGGCAAGTGTCACAATTTGCTGGGCTTCTTGAAAATAAGGTGTTCCACCTTTCAATGAAAAGGAGTCGTAGTCCATACCGATGATGTAGTAGGCATAAAATGCTAAAATGGAGGTGAGGTTGTCACGGTATTGATTGGGTACATAATTCAAGACAGCTCCTCTTGCAAATGAAGCCTGAAAGTTTTCATCCTGAAAATTGAATACCGTGGAGTTGTAATTGCTGTTAAAGGCCGGACGCACCGAAGATACTTGGATATCGCCGCGGTAAGAACCCGTAGCGGGTATTTCGCGAATTTGGATTTGCAGATTGCAATTGATGCGCTCCTCGACCTTGAATTTATCTTTGGTCCAGGCGGTGTTGTTCATGATTTCGGTGATGCTCTGCTTCATCTGATTGATGATCTCTTGCTCGGTGGAGCTCACCTCTACTTTGTTGTCCACGACAACATTGACCTGACAATTGAGTTCTTGGGCTTGCAGGCCCGTATAGGCCAAAAATGCAAGCAAAATAGAAAAGCACTTATTCATGATGGGCTTCAAGTATTTGAATGAGCGCAGCAGCGGTATCGGACTTACTTTGAAGCGGTAATTCAAGACGTCGCTCTGCTTTATCGAATATAACAATTTTATTGGTATCGCTGCCAAAACCACTCACGCCATTTTGCTGTTCGTTGAGCACAATGTAGTCGAGATTTTTGCGGCGCAATTTGCTTAACGCGTTTTCTTCAGAATTATTGGTTTCGAGTGCAAATCCAACGACTTTTTGCGTGGTTTTATGCGCTGCAGCCCAAGCCAAGACATCAGGATTCTTGACCAAAGCCAACTGCATATGATCTGCTTGCTTTTTGATTTTTTCTGCTGCAATTGACTCCACACGGTAATCGGCTACTGCAGCACTGAAGACACCACAAGTTGCCCACGCCCAATTCGCCTGTACTGCCGCAAGCAAGTCTTGGGCACTTTCGATGTGAAGCAGTGTTAAGTTTGGATGTGTGAGGTGTTGTTCGGTTGGGCCGCTGATCAAAAGCACTTCATGGCCTGCTTGCAGCGCAGCTTTGGCAAGCGCAAAGCCCATTTTGCCAGTGGAGTGATTGGAAATATAGCGAACAGGGTCTATGGCCTCGCGGGTGGGGCCAGCGGTAATGAGCCATCTTTGCGCTGTTTTAGACTTTGTGTGGGTCTGGTTTTCAAAAAAACGCTGCACATAAGCACAAATTTGCTCCGGCTCTTCCATGCGGCCCTGCCCTTCCAGACCACTAGCCAACGCGCCAAACGTTGCCGGAATGACTTCGATGTGATCGGTTTGCAAGGTGGCAAGGTTGCGCTTGAAGCTAGGATGCTGATACATGTCGAGGTCCATAGCGGGCGCAATAATACAGGGGCATTTCAATGACAAATAGGTCGCCAACAAAAGGTTATCGCAAGCGCCACTTGCCATTTTAGAAACGGTATTGGCAGTAGCTGGCGCAATGAGCATGAGGTCTGCCCACAAGCCGAGCTCGACATGGTTGGTCCAGACGCCAGTTTGTTTGTTCCAAAATTCGATATGAACGGCCTCTTGAGAAAGTGTTGCAAGCACAAGTGGGCTCACAAAGTCTGCGGCATTAGGACTCAGTACACAACGCACTTCTACACCGTGTTTTTTGAGTAAGCGAACGAGAATAGGGATTTTGTAGGCGGCTATACCTCCTGTAATACCAAGAAGGATCCGCTTGCCTTGCATGTTTATTGCAAAGACTCTGGTTTGCGTAAATAGATTTTTTCTTCTAGCAACTCTTGCATGGCAATAGCTGTAGGCTTAGGCATTTTTTCGTAATGCTTAGAAATTTCTATTTGCTCGCGATTTTCAAAAACCTCTTCTAGGTTGTCTGTGTGGGTTGCGAATTCTTGCAACTTTTGAGTCAACTCTTCTTTGAGTTCTGAAGAAATTTGGTTAGCCCTTTTGGAAATAGCCACCAAAGATTCGTAGATGTTGCCAGTTTTTTCTTCCACGAGGATGGTGTCACGGGTAACAGTAGTACGTTCTGCAGCGATATTTTTGAAACTCATTTGATGTGTATTTATTGTTTTTTTTCTAATAACGCTACGTAGCCTTCTAATTCCTTTAGGTATTGGGAGCTTGCATAGCGAATGGCAAAGTTACGGAATCTTTCCGTTGTTTGGGCGCTTCGCTCACTTTTTTTGCTTTCGATGCTATTGATGGTCATGAAATAAGAATTTTTGACCACTATATAGTGTGCTTCTTCCATAAATGCCGAGCGGCTGTAGTGCTCCATGAAAAGCTCACCTGCTGCCACAGCAGCTTTGAAGTTTTCGGTGCGGTCATAAAGCTGAACGGTTTCGAATTCTTTGCGCTCCAATTTAAAACGGAGTTGATCGATGATCAGGTTGCAGGAATCTACGAGGTAAGAACCAGGATAGCGGTCTACGAATTGCTGCACGTTGCTGATCGCAAGTTCTGTTTCAGTTTGATCTAGGGAGTGTTCAGGTGAGTTTTTAACCGAGCACATGGCAATCATGAATAAAATTTCTTCGGATTTATCGCTGTAAGGAAAGCGCTGCATGTAGGAACTATAGTAGTATTGGGCCATGTAGAAATCTTCGATTTCGTAATAGGCTTGTGCCATGCGGTAGTAGGAGAGCTCCCCCTCGCCCGACTTCGGTGCATGCTGATAAATTTGCTCGTACAAAACGATTGCTTTGTCGAATTCTTTTTGGTCGTAGAGCGCGTTGGCCGTTACAAATTTTTGACTGTAGTCTGAGCCCTTTACAATTTTGGCGTAGTCTGAACAAGAAGTCAGCAAAACAACAAAGACGCTAAAAAGAAGAATGTTTTTCATGTTATTTTACTCTTAAACTGCGTCCTAATTGGAGAACAGTAGTTGGTTTGATGTTGTTTAGCTGGCAAATTTTGGTGACGGTTGTGTTGTTGCGCGCGGCAATTTCGGTGAGGGTATCACCAGGACGCACCTTATAGTAACGCACCTGAGGAGTGCGCACCACTACTGGCGCCTGAACAACCTCAGTAGGATGATCTTCGTAGTAATCAGAAGGTTTGGCACCTGGCCTGAACAAGCCCTTGTGGACAAATAAATTTTCATTTTTAAGCCCTCTTTCGGTGAAATCGATGATTTCTTCGGGGTTCATGGGCGCGTCGTAAAAACGTATTTCAAAATGCAGGTGTGAACCATAGGAGTGTCCGGTATTGCCTCCGAGGCCGATGGGCTCACCCGCAACGATGTCTTGATCGGGATAGACCAAGAATTTGCTCAAGTGCGCATAAAGTGTTTCAAGGCCATTTGGATGGCGGATGATCACTAAATTACCGAAACCACCATCGTTGTATTTGGCGTAACGGACTTTTCCAGACCAAGTTGCGTATACGGTATCTCCTGTTTCCAAATCGATGTCTATGCCATTGTGGTTTCTTCCATTACGAGGACCGTAACGAGAAGTAACAATACCGGGAGCAGGCATATGGAAATTTTGGTCGTATTCGTCGTTGACACAAAGCCATAGGGTGTCTTTGAGTTTAGACATATCGTTGCGGCTCGTAAAGCAGATGTCGTTGCTCCAAGGATGGCGAAAGCTGGGGTCTTGGGAAAGCATTAAAGCGTTGATTCGGGGGTTCATGATGCCGTCAAAAGTACTGACCTGCAAGAAAGACCATGTTTTGTTGCTGTACAATACAACCTTGCCGAGTTCGGTTTCAATGGTATCGAGGGCACGCTGTGCAGTGGCCGAAAAACCAAAGAACAAACAAAAAATATATAGAAGAGTTATCGAACGCAAAACAAAAATTTCAGTACAAATTTAGGCATTTCCTACGATATGGATCGGACGCCCACGATGTCTAGTAAAAAGAATACGGGCTCATTGGGTGCAATCACCTGCCCATAACCTTTGCTTCCGTAGGCCTGTTCTGGCTGTAAAACAAGGTAATAGCGCTCGCCTTGCAAAGCATTTTTAAGTATTTTTCGCAGGCCAGGAACCGTTGTTTTTTGACCCACGACAAAGCGCTGTGGAAATTTGCGTGCTACAATTGCATTGGCTTTATTGGGTGTCGAGGCCACAAACTCATATGCGACTTCTTTGGCGCCACCTTCTTCAAGGTTAAAGGCTTGGCCATCTGCGAGTTTCCAAGCACGGATGCCATCGGTATCGATACTCGGCTTGATTTTCGAAATGACCTTCACATAAAGCCAGTTGGGCGTATTGGGCGCCAACACATCTTTGATCCCTTTGCTGCCATAAGCCAATACGGCAGGAATCTCAACCTTTACAAAATCGCCGACGCGCAAGTGTGCAAAAGCTAAATCCCAACCTTGTGTCTGCATGCTATAACCCACTACAAATGGAATAAAAGGCAAGTCAATTCTGTTGTTGCCATCAATGATGCGGCCGTCTGGTGTTCCTAAACGGTAGTCGATGAGCGCCATTTCGCCGGTTTTGAATCCTGGGCCAGATCCGCGTTCAATCCATTTGAGTACAATGCCACTCGGCAATTGCTTGCGCATGCTCACCTTGCCTTTTTCGAAATTGATCAGGTTTTTCTTAGAGCCTGCAGCACTTGTATCCAAATCGCTGAGGTTTTGGGTATTGGCCTTCGTAATATTTTTGGTAGAATGCTTCGGCTTGGGGTCGTTGTCACAGGCCGCAAAGGTCAAAAGCAAAGAAAGAAACAGCAGACTTCTCATTGGAGCTCAATTAGTTGGATATCGATGTATAAAATACTTTGTGGCGGAATCTTGCTGCGGTCTCCGAGCAAGCCATGACCGAGGTAACTCGGTAAAATGAGTTTGGCTTTGTCGCCCTTGCGCATGAACTGCAAGGCTTCATGGATGCCCGATTCTTTTTCTGAATGGGCAATGGTAATGCGTTCAATTTGATCCGCTTTGGTTTGGTAACAAACAGTTCCATCTAATAAACCTACTTTCAAGCGCACCAAAGCTTCTTGACCATCGTGCGCCAAGGCTTGAGCAGTATTCCCCTTCTCATAAATCATGTAGCGCAAACCTGAAGGTGTTTGCTGCATCTTGAGATGGGTGTAGTGGGCTAAATAGGTGTTGATTTTGAGGTTTTCGCGCACGCTGAGCTCCTGATTAAAATCTACGGAGTGCCCCGTAGACCATTTTTGGTGTGTTTGCTCTTGGGTTTGCGCTCGGCGGCAAGCCGAAAACACAAGTAGACCCATTAACCCAAGTGCAAGCAGAAACTGTTTTGACATGCCACTATAATTGATCAATTAACGATTCAAGTTTGGCCAGCGCAGCGCTCAAGGTGCCTTCGTAGAAGCCCCCTGCCGCGTATTGGTGTCCGCCGCCATTGAAATGCGCTTGTGCAAATGCATTGACAAAGCGCTGACCTTTGGAGCGAAAAGACATTTTAACGCCGTCTTCTGTTTCCATTAAAAATACACCAACGTTATAGCCCTCAATCGATAAAATGACGTTCACCAAACCTTCCGTATCACCTTTTTGATAATTGAAACGCTTGAGCTCCTCTTTATTCAAACTGAGTACCCCCACACCTATTTCTTGATAAAGTTGAAGTTTCTCCGCTATGGCATAACCACGCAATTGCAAACGCGTTACACTATTGACATCGTAAACGGCCTCATGAATTTCATGCTGCGCCAAGCCCAAGGACAATAAATGTGCAGTCATTTGGTGCGTATAGGCAGAAACAGAAGGGAAGCGAAAAGAACCGGTGTCTGTCATGAGACCCAGATACAAGCCCTTGGCCATCGCTAAGTTGATGAGCGAAAGTTCCCCAAGATCTTCTAAAGTCTGATAAATGACTTCTGTAGTGGAACAAGCCTTCGGATGTGAAATGGTGTGCTCACAGAATGCTTCAGGCCCAGGATGGTGGTCTAGCATGACTTTCGTTGCAGGGTAATCCGCAACAAAACCAGACATCTCTTGACCTACCCTACTCGGCGCGTTGTAGTCGAGTGCGAAAAGCAGGTCAAATTCATATTTTTTATCAGCTTGAAAAACCTCCCACTGATACCCTTCTAGAAAAGGACACAGATAAGCTGCCGGCTGATCTGGAAATACGATCAGGTAGTTTTTGCCGCAGAGCTGCGCGTAAGCAGCCCAAGCAACTACACTGCCAACGGCGTCGCCATCAGGACCTTTGTGCGTGGTAATTAACCAATTTTGTTGACTTTGAAGGGTCGAAAAGAGTGAGTTTGGCGTCATTTAGTCTTGTTGCATGTGCTCATCCTCTTCTGGATCAGGCGGAAATAATTTAGGTGCGTCTGTCTTGTTTTGAAGTCGGTCAAGCATGTCTTCTAGTTGCGAAACAGAAAGGTTTTTGGCAATGATTTTCTTATCCTTATCAAGAACGAAGACTTTTGGCGTGGAATAGATATCATAGGTCTGTTGGTAGTTGAGACTCTGCAAGGTGGTCGGCTTGCCTTTCTCACCTGGGTAGAGCGGTACTAATTTTTCTGGTGTGGCTTTGGCAATTTCATAAATGCTATTGGTAACGGCTACATTAATAAAAGTTAATTTGCTCTCGCGGATGTATTTTTTCCAGGCTTCGAAGTCTTTGCCAACTCCTTTACCAACTGCGAAAACTTCAATGTTGCGCGCTTTCCATTTTTCGGCATAAAGGGTTTGGATTTTTGGCGTTACTTTTTTGCAATGGCCACACTCTGGATCCCAGAAATAGAGAATGGTGTATTCAGAAGTAAGGCTATAGAAGTCTAGCCATTTGGTATCGGAGGTATCGCGCATAATGAGGTTCGGTGGCTTGATACCCATCACGGTGTTCATTTTGTTATCGAGGTTTTCACAGAGGTCTTCGAATTTGTCTTCTGCCACCCAAAACGCTGGTGATTTTCCGCTCGCATCTTTGGTGCAGAAATAACGCTTGAGCATATAGTAATAGACTTTGTCCATGCCCATGATTTCACTTTTGCCGTAAGTAGAAGCAATCCAGCCCACGCTGTATTCGTACATGCGGGATTTTGGATCGAGGGCGTCGCAAAACGCAAACGCGTACTTGATAATGGTGTCCCAGTGTTGGATCATCATGGATTTGCCAAAATAAAACTCTAGTTTGTTGGCAAAAATAGGGTTGTTGACCAATGCATCGGTTTTGAAATCGACGTTGTCCCAGTAGTGGGCAAAGTAATATTTGTAGCGGAAATTGGAGTCGAGTATTTTGCCGTTCGCATCTTTAGGAGGCTCTGGCACCACAACTTCTGTCGACATTTGGACAATTTTAGACACGAGCTTTCCTGGATTGGCCGCCACTAAATTGGCTTGATACACTTCCACTTCTTTATTGAGTACATCGATTTGTGTGCCGAGTGTGGTGTACTGCGCATCTTCGGGCTTGAGTTTGGAGCGCTGCTCAGATAGTTTGGCAATTTCTCCTTTTTTGCCACTGATGAACTTTACGTAAGGGATGAACAATTTGTTTTCCTCTGATTTTTTGATGACCATATTGGCCATGAAGTCTGGTCCTTTGGTTTCGAGCTGAATTTCTTCGTTGTTGTAAACGAATTCAAAATAGCGCTGACCCGGCAAAAACAAACCAACAATACCCGGCTTTTGCTTGGCACCGTCAAAAATAACTTCGCCGTTTTTCATTTGGGCGGTGTCGGCATAAAAGAGTTTTGAACCAAAGTACTTGATTAAGTAAACGGTGGTATCTTTTTGATCTTCAACTTTTAAGCGAATTTTCTGCGCAGAGAGTTGTTGGAGAAATAAGAACGAAAATACGAGCAATAGATGTTTCATGTGTTCAGCTGTTTAAGTACGAAAATGCTTGAATTTAAGCTTCGCTCTTTCTTTTTAACATTTCTTTAACCAATTTTAACAAGTGCAGTAGCCAATAAATCTGAATCAGTGGCCGGATCTAAAGCGATGATTTGTTCGTAACGCGCCAGCCATGTGAGTTGCCGCTTGGCATAATTACGCGTATGCTGCTTGATTTTGTCAATTGCCTCCTCCCTACTCAAATTGCCTTCAAAATGAGCAAAAAACTCGCGGTAGCCAACAGTTTGCAGCGCTTGTAAATGTGCTTGATCTGGAAAAAAATGCCGCGCCTCTTGCTCAAGCCCGTCCGATATCATGATATCTACGCGCGCATCGATTCGTTTGTATAAGCTTGCGCGCGGCCAATTGATAAAAATACGCACAACGTTTGATGGGTTTTTTCGAGGGCCTTTTCGAAGGGCTAAATTGGATTGCCCGGTGAGTTCATTGATTTCTAAGGCCCTCATGAGCCTCGTTGGGTTCATGGTGTCTACTTGCTTATAAAATTCGGGATCTTTATTTTGAAGGGAGGACTGCAAGGCTTCGAGGCCATTTTGCTCAAAAACATACTGCCATTTGGCCTGAACAACTGGGTCGTGTGGCAAAGGATCCAAACCCAAAATAAGGGCATCGGCAAATAAAGCAGAGCCTCCAACCAGTACTGCTGCACCATTTTCTTCGAGGAGTTGATCTAAAATTGGTCTGGCCTGAGCAACAAAAGAGGTGGCATTCAGTGGCTCAAGTATACTTTGGGAAGCAATCAAGTGCTGCTTCACCACTGATAATTCTGCTGCGCTAGGTCGGGCAACACCAATGGAGAGTTCGCCATAAAACTGTCGTGAATCAAAGGAAATAATCTCGGTCTGAAAGTGTTGAGCTAAGGCAATTGCCAGAGCAGTTTTGCCCGATGCTGTAGGGCCTTGAACAACAATAATGCGCTTCTCTGACATTTATTTCCAGCGCGCGTAAATTGCTAAGACTTTTGCTACATAAGAAGTAGCTTGCCCTCTGTAGGCTCCACAGCGGACTAATTCAGAGCGGTAAAATTGTGGCTCGTCGAGTTTATTGACCATTAAAGCCACATTGCCATCCCATGCATTTGGATTGAGACCCGCTGCACGCGCTAGACGTTGCGCATCTTCGATATGACTCATGCCTGCATTATAAGAAGCCAAAATGAATTGCAAGCGCGTTTGCTCGTCGGAAATACTCGCCCAGCGCTTACTCATGGACTGCAAATAACGCATACCGCCTTTAATTTGGACTTCTGGACTTGATTCCGGAAAAACACCAAATCGAGGTCCTGTGTTGGGCATGAACTGCATCAGACCGTAGGCCCCTCCAAAACCGCGGGCATTCGGATTGAAGCGCGACTCCTTAAAAGCGACTGCGGCAAGTACTTTCCAATCCCAGCCATAGGTTTGTGCAGCCTTTTTGAAGAGCGCATCAAATGGAGAGAGCGCACCTTTCGGCGTGAGGTAAAATTCTGTGGGTGTGGAAGCAATGTAATCGAAATAGCGCTTTTTAAGCTGTGTGTAGGCTTCCGATGCGATATAAGTCTGTAAAAACGCATCGAGTTTCTCTTTGAGGATTTTACTTTTGGGCCTAAGGGCAAAAGCGATGCGCTGTTCAAATGACATGCGGGTGGCTATATCAAGATTGGGATGCATGTCTTTGACGATGCGCGCTTGGTTTTCATGCGCCAAGGTATACTGAATGCGACCATTTGCTACTTCTTCAATTAAATCTTCGGCAAGCGGAGAATTGGAACGGTAGCGGATACTTAATGTGTCGCCGATCTCGTCTTGTAGTGCAGCCAGCCGTTTTTCGTAAGCAGAGTTTTTACGGACGTACACCGTTCTATTGGCCAAATGTGCTGGCTCAGAGATAATGGAGTCTGATTTGCGCTGCACCAATACTTGATAGGTCTGGTAATAAGGAATGGAATAATTGAATTGCTTTTCTTGCCCTAACTCGATAGGGAGATTTGCCGCCACAACATCACCTTCGCCTTTGCGGAGCATGCGTTGGAAATCCCCGAGTTTATTCACGACTTTTACCTCCAATTTGAGGTGATTGGCCTTGCAAAAGGTATCGAGTATTTCGTATTCAAAACCCATGCGCTTGCCCTTGAATTCAAAAAAGGAAAGCGTTGAGTTTTCGGTAAGTAAGGTGAGTTTGCCGGCTTGCTGTATTTGCGCCCAATCTTTGCGCATTTCGTCTTGTTGAGAACGAAAATTACAGCCCAATAAGAAAGCACTGAGGCCAACGAAGAACAATATGTAAACAATTGAGCTTTTGCGCATAAGCCCAAGTATACGAAAAGATTTTGGATTAGTTGCAACTCATTTTTTCCTTCCTTTTTTGAAAAGCATTGTAAAAAACTTGATTTTTTCTTTTGATTATTGAATTATTTCATATCTTTGCACTCGTAAACACAAGGGGGTTTAGCTCAGCTGGTTCAGAGCATCTGCCTTACAAGCAGAGGGTCGGCGGTTCGAACCCGTCAACCCCCACAATAAAACCCAGTATTCTTAATAGAGTACTGGGTTTTTTCTTTTGCTACGCTCCTATCCCCCCTACTTTTGGTTTCAATTCTAAAGAAGCACTTGTGTGTTTAAAATGTTGAACAGTTTTTAATAGCAATACCCTTATTTTATAATAGTGTGTAAACTATTTCATAACATACATTTAAAACGAATTCAAGCAAACATCATAAACTTTGTCACAATCAATAAACTACTTTATGATGAAAAGAAAATTACTTATTGGATCGCTGCTTTCCTTGGTAGCGGCTCCGAGTTTTGCCCAAGTTGGTATGGATATCGATACCACGCGCGAGCAAAGTGTTAAAGAAGTCCGCGTGATTTCCAGCTATGGCAAGGACCGCAAGACACCTGTAGCGATGTCAACGGTTAACGCAAAGCAAATCTCTGAATTGTATGGCGGTTCTGCAGAATTACCTGAGGTATTGAAACTTACCCCTGGTGTTTATGCAACCAAAACTGGTGGAGGTGTCGGAGATTCTCGCATCAATATCCGCGGTTTTGACCAACGCAACGTAGCGGTAACCATCAATGGTATCCCTGTAAACGACATGGAAAACGGTTGGGTTTATTGGTCTAACTGGGCCGGTTTAGGCGATGCAGTTTCTACCATCCAAGTTCAAAGAGGTCTTGGCGCATCTAAATTGGCCATCAACTCTGTCGGTGGAACCATGAACATCATTACCAAAACAACCGATGCCAAAGCAGGTGCTTCTGTACTCACTTCCATGACAGACTACGGCCAGTACAAAGTGATGGCTTATGCATCTACAGGTTTGATGGAAAACGGATTTGCCTTAACGACCGTTTTATCAAAAACAGCTGGCGATTCTTATGTAGATGGTACTTGGATCAATGGCTATTCATACTTCTTTACCCTTGCCAAACAACTCAACGAGAAACACCGTTTGGTACTCACTGGTATTGGTGCACCGCAATCACATGGCCAGCGCAGCTCTGGACTTACGCCAGGTCAATACGACACCCTAGACATCCGCTTCAATGGTGACATCGGTTACTACAACGATGGTACTTTATTCAACGACCGCGTCAATTACTATCACAAGCCACAGTTTTCTTTAAACCATTACTGGACGGCATCTGAAAAAACAACGATCAGCACCTCTTTGTATTACTCTATCGGACACGGTGGTGGTTCTGGTCGCTTAGGTTCTGCATATGCGCGTACCGAAGACGGCTTACTCGATGTTCAAGCGGCTTACGACTACAATGTTGCAAACCCTGAAGCAACCAGTGGAGGTGTTAAATATGCACAACGCAATTCTGTCAACAACCATTACTGGACCGGATTAATTTCTACTGTCAATCACAAGGTGAATCAGTACGTCGACCTTACTTTGGGCTTAGATGCACGTTCTTACCGCGGTGAGCACTTTAGAGAAGTGCGCGATCTTTTAGGTGGATCTGCGCGTTATGACGCAGTAAATGGTTTGGTTGGCGTCAATGAATATGCATCCAACTATGGCAATGTATTCCACGTAACGCCAGTAGATCAGCGTGTAGCTTACGACAACGATGGTTTGGTCAAATATGCTGGTCTTTTCGGACAAGCTGAATACAGCAAAGACAAACTTTCAGCTTTCGTAACAGGAGCAATTAACACCACTGCAAACCAACGTGTTGACCGCATGTTATACGTCAACGACACAACGGGTCGTGGCGAATTGTCTGAAAAAGTAAATATCATGGGTTACTCGTTCAAAGGCGGAGCCAACTACAACATCAATGCCAACCACAACGTTTATTTCAACGCTGGTCATTTCTCTCGCGCACCATTCTGGACATTTGTATTCGTCAACAACTCTAATGATGTTGTTCAGAACTTGCTCAATGAGAAAGCTGAATCATTTGAACTCGGTTATGGCTTCCGCAGCGAAAAAGTTGCAGTTAAAGTCAATGCATACCTTACAAATTGGAGAGACAAATCTTTATTGTCAGGCAATATCACAGGCCCTAACGGCACCATCACTCGTGCCTTGATGTCTGGAGCAAATGCCACACACAAAGGCCTTGAAGTTGAGTTCAATACACGGCCAATCAAAGGTCTTGAACTTGGTGGTCTTGTATCACTTGGTGACTGGCGTTGGGTTGGTGACATTAACGCTACTGTTTATTCAGAAATTGATCCAACACAATCTGTTACAGTTACATCTTATGTAGACGGCGTTCATGTTGGCGACGCACCTCAAAACCAATTTGGCTTACAAGCGCGTTATCAAATCACCAAAGGATTGTACGTAGGTGCAACATGGGTATACAACGATAAATTCTACTCCAACTTTGATCCATCTAAAAAGACAGATCCAGAAGACCGCGTAGATGCATACCAAATCCCTTCCTATTATAACCTCGATGCACGCATCGGTTATGAAATGAAATTTGGTGACCGCGTTCTCAACTTAGGAATCCAAGGCTTCAACATCACTAATGTTAAGTTCATGTCAGATGCTACCGATTTAGATGGTACCACTTTCGCATATGGCTTCCCAGGTTTTGGCCGCAACTTTAATTTCACCGCGAAGTTTACCTTCTAAGCGAAGTTTAACCATTCCTTAATACAAAAAGCCTTGTCGTTTCTCTCGGCAAGGCTTTCTTTGTAATATGAACTTGATCAATAGAGAACTTAGCTGGCTTTCTTTTAACGAACGCGTCTTGCAAGAGGCCATGGACCCTAGTGTTCCGCTTACTGAGCGCATGCGGTTTTTGGGCATTTACTCCAACAACCTCGATGAATTTTTTAGGGTGCGCGTGGCGAACCTCAAAAGAGTATTGGATTTCAAGCAGGAGAAAATTCAAGGCTATAAAGGCACTGCAGAGGAACTCTATGTCGAAATTCGAAAAGTGGTTTTGCGCCAGCAACAGCTATTTGAAAGCGCGTATCAAGAAATCAAAACTGGTTTAAAGACCGATGGCATCTACTTTATAGATGAGTCGGGTTGTACAGATAAAGAACTTGTCGAGCTAGACGATTTTTTTCACGACAAACTCAAGCATGCGATCTTTCCGATCATGCTCGATAAAAAAAGACCCCTGCCCAAACTCCGAGATTACGCCATTTATTTAGGCGTCAAAATGATCAGCGCCGCTAAAATACGCTACGCGCTCATTCAGATCCCGACCGAATACAGCCGCTTTTTTATCCTCAATCGAGAGTCACACACAAATGTCATCCTCATCGACGACATCATTAGGCTGTACCTCAATGAGATTTTTTCGGTATATCAGCCCGAGCGCGCAGAAGCTTTTAACTTTAAGTTTACCCGCGATGCCGAACTCGATTTAGATGACGACCTATCGCTGTCGTTTTTCGAGAAAATTGAAAAAAGCATCAAGCAGCGCAAGAAAGGATTGCCCGTACGTTTTGTCTACGATGCTGCCATGCCCGAAGATTTACTGTCTTTTTTACTACAACAACTCAAGCTTAAAAAAGGCTTCAACACCATTCCGGGTGGGCGCTACCACAACTTCAAGGACTTTATGCGCTTCCCTGACTTCGGTCACGCCGCCTATCGTTTTCAAGCGCAACCACCTGTGCAGCACCCCGCATTTCGAACTGGAAAGAGTCATATTTCAACCATTCTCAAGCACGATGTCTTGTTGCACTTTCCTTTTCAGCAGTTTGACCATGTTGTGGACCTCCTGCGCGAGGCCAGCCTTGACCCGAAGGTGAAAGATGTCAAAATCAATATTTATCGTGTCGCCAAGAATTCAGAAATCATGAATGCCCTACTCGCTTGCATCTTTAATGGCAAGCAAGTTACGGTCGTTTTTGAACTCCAGGCGCGTTTTGACGAAGAAAACAACCTTTGGTGGAGCAACCGCCTCAAAGACAACGGCGCGAACGTGATTTACGGACTTCAAAACCTAAAGGTACACTCCAAACTTTTGCAGATCAAGCGCGTTTCAGAAGCCAAAACCCAATACATCACCTACATTGGCACGGGCAACTTCAATGAATCTACAGCTACAATCTACACCGATCTAGCACTCCTCACCGCAGACAAAGAAATTTCTTTAGAAGTGAGCCGCGTGTTTGGCATGCTCGAAAACAACCTCGAACGCCACGCCTTTCGTCACTTGCTCGTTTCGCCTTTCAATACCCGCCGCAAATTACTCGCCCTCATTGAGCGTGAAATCAAGTTTGCAAAGGCCAAAAAAACCGCTCATATCCGTCTGAAATTCAATAACCTGACGGATGTCAAGATGATAGAAAAACTCTATGCAGCCAGTAAAGCTGGTGTCAAAATTGAGCTCATTATCCGCGGTATTTGTTGCTTAAAACCAGGCGTGAAAGGCTTGAGTGACAACATCACGGCCATTAGCATTGTGGATCGCTACCTAGAACATACCCGTTTCTTTATCTTTGGCAACAACGGCAATCCGGAATATTTCATTTCGAGCGCCGATTGGATGGAGCGCAACTTAGACCAGCGCGTCGAGGTAGGTACAATAGTCAAAGACCCCAAAATTCAAAAAGAAATTGAACTCATTTTTGAATACCAATGGAAAGGCAGCGTCAAGGCCAGAAGCATTTCTGCCGATTACAAAAATGCCTACTCCAAGCGCAACTTGCCGCCGTTTCATGCGCAGCAGGAATTGTATGGGTATTACAAAACGCTTTCAGAAAAAATAACGGAGTAAGCCAAGTTTTTGTCTGAGTGTCTCGAACTCCACACCTGGTTCGTAGGCCGCCCTGCCCTCTTTTTGAAAAGCATTGAGTATATCAATGAGGATTTGTTCGGTTTGGTCCGGATACAAAATTGGTCCTTGTTGTGCCTGACCCAGCCAATAATTGATTTGTCTGTGGTAAAGAAGGTCGAGTTCTGGAATGGTAGTGGCGCCCACATCTGCAGCCCCCAAAGCATTACAAGTTTGTTCGTAGTGCCCTTTCATCGGGATCACCATTGTTTTCTTCCCTAAATACAAAGCCTCTGAAGGCAGTTCAAAGCCTGCTCCACACAACACGCCAGTAGCACTGATCAGGCTCTGCTGAAAGCGCAATTGGCTAATGGGCTCAATAAAAACGTTGTCTACCCTATAGGCATAGGTCGCATGTTTTGAGAACACTTCCCATTTGACTTCAAATTGACGCAAAAAATGCATCAACACATCGTCGTGGTAACCTGGCAAATAAACCGTGTAATGACCTTGATCCGAGGGCTGAGCATTTCGGATTTCATGCCGAATAACCGGCGTAAAGACGCGCTCGTCATAAGACTTGAAATGAAAACCGTATTTGTGTTTAGATGGCGTGTAATGCTGCAGCACATAGCGCCCGAAAGCCGCTTTTTCTTTTGGCTTTGGCGCTAAAGGATGCACCACTGCTGCCTGATGGCTCAGTTCAATGCAAGGCACGCCGCTGAGCAAAGCAGACCAAGCCGACACAGGCTCAAAGTCGCTGAGCACAAGATCGTATTGTTTAATTGGAAAGGCCCTAATTTCTCGAATGAGGTCTATTGGGTGGGTATTTTTCAGGGACTTCAATATACTGATGTCGCCATTTTTTCCACTTATAAACGTGAGGCCAGTGCGTTGATAATTGATCTCGAATTCGGACTTTATTTGCGCTTGATTACCGCTAATTAAAGTATCTACCTGCACATGTTTTTGCAAGAGCGGAACGATTTCATGGGCTCGGCTGAGATGGCCGTTGCCCGTTCCTTGTATGGCATATAAAACACGCATGCTAATTGGCGTAAAACTCCGAAACAACCTCTTTCAAGAGCACTTCATAATTAAGTGCGTCGCGGTGTTCTTCTTTCATTTGCAGCACATCTTCCTTGATATTCTGGTCGTGCTTGTACAGTGTCCATTCTTGGTTGTGGTATTCCAAAGCCGTTGAGTTCTCTACCCAATCACCTGAATTTAGATAAAGTACCTCCAAACCTTCTTTGCTAGTCATTTTGCGAATTTGTGGCTGATGGATATGCCCGCAAACCACATATTGGTAATTCGAAAAGCAAGCAATCTCTGCCGCTGTCTCTTCAAAATTATTGACGTACTTTACCACTCCTTTGACGCTATCTTTCACTTTTTGAGAAAGCGAGATGCGACCTCTACCCAGGCGTTCAGAAATCCAGTTCATGCAGGTATTGAGCATGATCAGTAAATCATAGCCTTTGCCGCCAAGTTGGGCCACCCATTTGGAATGCTTCATGGTGGTATCGAACACATCGCCATGGAAAATCCAAGCTTTACCCGTTGGCAAGTCTAAGATTAATTTATTTTGAATTTCAAAATCTCCCATCTTGAAGCCCTTGAATTTGCGCAAGGTTTCGTCGTGGTTACCCGTGATGTAATACACTTTGGCGCCATGCGTGAGCATCGAGGCGATCGTCTTGAGAACCTCCATGTGAGCCGCAGGAAAGTAACGCTTGCTGAACTGCCAAATATCAATGATATCGCCATTGAGCACCAACGTTTCCGGATGGATACTCTTGAGGTAAGACACCAACTCGGCTGCTCTCGACCCATAGGTCCCGAGGTGCACATCCGAAATCACAACTAAATCAACTTTGCGCTTCATGGTTTTTTTTGGTAAAGTTCGCTGCGCTTTGTAACCGTGATTTTAAGCCTAGATTAACATTTTTTAGTTCTTTCAAAATCAAATTGTTGATAACGAAAAAAGGGACTCGTTGAGCCCCTTTTCCACTTTATAAATATTGGTTTATTGTTTGATTACTCTTTGTGTTTGCATATGATTTTCACCAGTTAATTGAAGTAAATACATACCACTTGGGTAATTGGTCATGTCAAGAGTGATTGGACTTGTATGAACACTTGTTTTGCTCAATAATTTACCTTCCATGTTACGCAGTGTTACGTCGAGTAAAGACCCTTCGAATTCAATATGCAGCATACTATTTGTTGGATTCGGGTAAATTTCAAAAGTGAAAGCCTGATCTTCAAGTCCTACACATGGATCCGAAATAATCACTACGCTATCGACAGCGGAACAACCATTGCTATTTACTCCTGTTAACACATAAGTACCTGGTTGAGAAATAGAAAGAAGAGCCGAGCTGCTTCCGTTATTCCAAGAAATGGACTGAGCACTTCCACTTGCAGCGAGCGTAATTGGGAATTGGTCCTCACAAATTACTTGATCTTGGCCCGCGTTGACCACCGGAGAGTTCAAAATACTCACCTCAAATGTTCCCGAGTTCTGGCAACCGTTGGCATCTACAACCTCTATTTCAAAAGTACCAGCTATAGAGCCTGTCAAAAATTCAGTCGTTTGGCCATTGGACCAAGCATAGCTAAG